>JAESGW010000099.1_pt1 | contig 218263 bp, 229 predicted proteins | sample 9269791 | NCBI WGS metagenome assembly JAESGW01 (sample SAMN16773120, study PRJNA677053) | algae metagenome | isolation source: Aphanocapsa lilacina HA4352-LM1 and co-occurring heterotrophs from near cave... | place: USA: Maniniholo cave, near Haena, Kauai, HI | collected 2009-07-28 | reverse complement strand
CACCCACCGCCCCGCTCGACATTGGCGACGGCGGCGCGCGTGACGGCTTTTTCGATGCGGATCAGCTATTCGCCGTATTCGACCGGGTCGAGGTCGAGCGCCTCGTTGCTATGTTCACTTGGTCCCTTGACGCCGCCTACGCCCCCGAGGCCTGATATCCGGGGGCGGCAGCTTCCACCGCTCCCTTGCTCTTTCTCATTGTGATTTTAGTCGGTGTCGGCGGGTCATTTCGCCGCGATCGAGTGCTACAAAAGCTCTTGTCCAAAACTATAAAAGCTTTTGTCGCGCTTCACTTGTGACGGCGTCTGCAATTAGCGGCTAGCCAGAGGGGCGGTGTTCGTCCTATGTTCCGCTTATGGATGGAAGCTCGCTCGTCGTCGCCCTTGTTGCCCTTGCCCTCGGCGGCCTGATCGGCTGGCTTTTCGCCGGGCGGCAGGCGGGAGCGCTCAAGGCCGAGCGCGACGGGCTTTCGGAGCGGTTCCGGAGCGCGGTCACCGACCTTGCGGCCGAGGCCGAGGCGCGCAAGGCGGCCGACATCCGGCTCGCGGCGTTGCTGAGCGAGCAAGGGGCGCGGGACGAGGCCCACGACGCCCAGATTGCGCAATTGAAGGATGCGCAGGCGGCGCTCACCGCGCAGTTCCGCGAAGTCGGGCAGGCGATGCTCGATGGCGCGCAAAAGGCCTTCCTCGACCGCGCCGAGGCGCGCTTCAAGGAAAGCGAGGCGACCGCGGGGCAGAATTTGAAGGCGTTGCTCCATCCGGTCCACGACCGGCTCGAGAAATATGAGGCTGCGGTGGCGAAGGTCGAGGCCGAGCGCCGCGATGCCTTCGGGCTGTTGCACGGCCAGATCGCGGCGATGCGCGAGGGCACCGAACGCGTGTCGAGCGAAGCCGCGAAGCTCGTCAACGCGCTCCGCAACGCGCCAAAGGCGCGCGGGCGCTGGGGCGAACAGCAGCTCCGCAATGTGCTCGAAAGCTGCGGGCTGTCCGAACATGCCGATTTCCAGACCGAGGTGAGCGTGACCGACGGCGACGGCGGGCGGCTGCGTCCCGACGTCGTCGTGCGTGTCCCCGGCGGGCAGAATCTCGTGATCGACGCCAAGGTGTCGCTCAACGCCTATCAGGACGCGTTCGGCGCGGTCGAGGAGCGCGAGAAGGCGGCGCACCTCGTCGCGCACGCCGCGGCGATGAAGGCGCACGTCAACACGCTCGGCGCCAAGGCCTATTGGAACCAGTTCGACGACACCCCCGATTTTGTCGTGATGTTCGTGCCGGGCGAACATTTCCTCGCCGCGGCGCTCGATCAGGACGCGGGCCTCTGGGACTATGCGTTCGAGCGCAAGGTGCTGCTCGCGACCCCGACGAACCTGATCGCTATCGCGCGCACCGTCGCGGCGGTGTGGCGGCAGGAAAAGCTCGCCAATCAGGCGCGCGAGATCGCAGCGCTGGGGAAAGAGCTTTATGCGCGCATGTCGGTGATGGGCTCGCACATCGCGCGCGTCGGCAAGAATCTCGATCAGGCTACGGGTGCGTATAACGCGTTCGTCGGCAGCTTCGAATCGCAGGTTCTCACACAGGCGAAGCGCTTCGAGGCGCTCGATATCGAAACCGGCGACAAGGAAATTCCGTCGCTTCCCGTCGCCGAACAGGCGGCGCGGCCGCTCGCGAAGCTCGCGTCGGCGCCTGCTGCGGTCAATGACGCGGGCGAATAGGACAGCTGTTCAGATTATCTGCTTGAGCACGGCGGTCTGGCCGCCCGATCCGGTGAGGATCAGCGTGCCGTCATCGGCAAAGGTCAGGCTGACCGGCGCGGCCATCAGTTTGAAGAAGCTGGCTTCCTGCGTCATGCCCGCCCCGGGACACGCCATCTCGGTCGCCATCAGCGGCCCGGCCTTCAGCGTCGTGCCATCGACCGCATAGCGTCCCGAAAAGCGATTGCAGCCCGCGCTGCCGGTCAGCAGGTCGCCGTTGAATTGCAGCACGGTCGGCCGGTCGGCCGCGACAGGAACCCCGCCGATCGATACAAAGGTCCAGTGCGTTCCGGCGATCCCGGCGGCGGGGGGCAATATCCTGCCGCCGCATCCCTTCACCGTCTTGCCGTCGGCGATCACCGTCACCGTGTCGGCGTAGCGCCGGTCGCTCATCCCGTCGCTGCATTCGCCGCGCGCGACGTCGACGGTGAGCCGGCCGGTGGCATAACGTTCGCCGCCGGCGCGGGGCCTCGCGCCGGGGTTCGGCACCATGATCTTGGTCTCCCCATAGTCGCCGTCATAATTGAGCCGCGACGGCGTGATCTCGAGCGTCCAGCCGGGCTCGGTGCCGAGCGCCATATAGGCGGCCGCGGGCGTGTCACCGGGGGTTTGCGGCGTGGTCTCGGCGGCGGGGACGCACGCGGCGAGCGCGAGGAGGGAGAGGGCGGGAAGGGCGATCCTGATCATGCGGCAACTCCTACGCGCATCTTGCTGATCGATCGATGAACCGCGCGCGGGGCTATTGGTTCCGCCGCTGGTTCAGCACTTCATATGCCATCACCGCGGTTGCGACCGCCGCGTTGAGGCTGTCGGCCTTGCCCATCATCGGCATCCTGACGCGCACATCGGCGGCGGCGGCATATTCGGGCGGCATGCCCTGCGATTCATTGCCGGTGAGGATGAAGGTCGGCGCGGTGTAACGCACCGCCTGATAATCCTCGGTATCGTCGCCGAGCCAGGTTGCGACGAGCTGGCCGGGGCCTTGGCGAAGCCAGGGGAGAAATTCGTCCCAGCGCGCGACCACCAGCTTTTGCGTGAAGATCGCCCCCATGCTCGCGCGCACCGCTTCGACCGCATAGGGATCGGTCGATTCGTCGAGCAGAATCAGCCCGCCCGCGCCGACCGCGTCGCCGGTGCGCAGCATCGTGCCGAGGTTGCCGGGATCGCGCAGCCGTTCGGCGACGAGCCAGATCGGCGCGGCATCGCGGTCGAGATCGGCGAGCGTCGTTCGGGGTTCGGCATAGATGCCGACGACGGTCTGCGGATTATCCTTGCCCGACAGCTTCGAAAGGATCGCGCCCGTCGTGTCGATCACCTCGCCACCTGCGGCCAGCGTATCGGCGGCCAGCGCCGCCGCGAGCGGGTGCGTATCGCCCTCGGGCCCGAGGAACAGCCATTGCGGGAGCACACCCGCCTCGCGTGCTTCGGTCGCGATGCGCAGCCCTTCGGCGAGGAACAGCCCCTCGGCGCGGCGGTGGCGCTTCTCGCGCAGCAGCCGCATCCGCTTCACCAACGGGTTCGACAGGCTCTCGATGGTGGAACGGCGCATGCCGTCAATCCTCGCCGAAGCTGTCCTTGACCAGCCCGACGAGTTTCAGCAGCGCCGCGTCGGCGCCGTCGCCGCGCGTATGGATCGTGATCGAATCGCCCTTGGCGGCGCCGAGCATCATCAATCCCATGATCGAGGTGCCGTTGACGCGCGATCCGCCCTTTTCGACCTCGACCGACACGCTTTCGGGCAGGCGGCTGACGAAGGTGACGAACTTGGCGCTGGCACGCGCGTGGAGTCCGCGCTGGTTGGTGATCTCGACGGTTTCGGAAATTTCGCTCACGGCCCCACCCCCAGCATTTCCGACGCGACCGAAATATATTTCTGGCCGGCTTCCTTTGCCGCGATCACCGCGGCGCGCAGTTCCATCGTCTTGCGCGCGCTTTCGAGGCGGATCAGCATCGGCAGATTGACCCCGGCGATCACTTCGGTGCGCCCCGCCTCGAGCAGGCTGATCGCGAGGTTCGACGGCGTGCCGCCGAACAGGTCGGTCAGCATGACGACGCCGCGGCCTTCGTCGACGTTGCGAATCGCATCGGCGATTTCCTTGCGGCGCATCTCCATATTGTCGTTGGGGCCGATGCACACCGTTGCGACCGCCCTTTGCGGACCGACGACATGCTCCATCGCGCGCACCATTTCCTCGGCAAGGCGACCATGGGTCACAAGGACCATTCCCAGAAGCGGCAGCGCCTTATCGTTCGCCATGCAGTCGTCGACCCTTATGTTTTGCCGCCGGGTGCGGGAGACGCGGGCGGGGGCTTGCCCTCAAGCCCATCTTGCGGGGCAGAGTCAAGATTGCGGTGGGTCACCGTCGGCTCATGACCCGCGTCGCGTAGCGTTTGGGCAACACGGGCGGCGACATGGACCGACCGGTGGCGGCCGCCGGTGCAGCCGAAGGCGATGGTGACATAGCTTTTGCCCTCGGCGCGGTAACGCGGCAGCAGGGTGAGGATGAGCCGCTCGATTTGCGCGACGCTGTCCTCATAGGCGGGGTCGGCCTTCACATAGGCGGCGACGTCGGCGTCGAGTCCGGTGCCGGGCTTCAGCTTCGGGTCCCAGTGCGGGTTGCGCAAATAGCGCATATCGAACACGAGGTCGGCGTTGCGCGGCAGGCCGCGCGCGAAGCCGAAACTCAATATGTTGAGCACGGGTTCGCCTTCGCCGGCATCGCCGAAGCGCTGGCGCACCTCCTGCTGCAGGTCGTTGCTGCTGTAATTGGTCGTGTCGACGACATGTTCGGCCCAGCGCCGCAGCGGCTCCATCACTTCGCGTTCGCGCGCGATACCGTCGGCGGCGGGGCGATCCTCGGCGAGCGGGTGGCGCCGCCGCGTCTCGGAGAAGCGGCGCTCGAGCTCGGCGCCCGCGCAGTCGAGGAACAGCGTCTCGACGCCGTGCGTCCCCTCCTCGCGCAATTCCTTGATCCGCTTGACCAGCAGCGCGGGGCGGAAGCCCCGGCTGCGGCTGTCGATCCCGACCGCAATCGGGCGTTTCGCCTCGCTGCGCTTCGCCGGGGCGTCGATCAGCGCGTCGAGCAGCGCGAGCGGGAGGTTGTCGACGACTTCCCATCCCAGATCCTCGAGCACCTTGAGCACGGTCGACTTGCCCGCCCCCGACAGACCGGTGACGAGCAAGAGGCGCGGTTCGGCGCCCGGATTGGCCGGCGTCGTCATGCGCCGGGCGCCAACCGTTCGAGCGCCAGCATGATCTTGATCGGCGCCGACGCCTCGAACGCCGACAGCAGCAGCGCGGGCAGCGGATGGCCCGCGACCCTTTCGACCTGGTTCACCGCGGGCATGCGGTCGTACCGGTCGGTCAGCCGCACCGCGAGCGCCAGCGGCACACGCGCGGTCCACGGACGCTCGATGATGCCGATCCCGCGCACCTCGAGCTTGCCCGCGAGCGTTTCGGGCGGCCGGCACCAGAGGCGATCGCGCTCGAACCAGATATCGCAGCGGTCGTCGGCGACGAGCCGCGCGCCGCGGTCGATCAGCCGCAGCGCGAGATCCGACTTGCCCTGACCCGAATTGCCGAGGATCAGCACGCCGCCGTTGCCCGCCGCGACGCAGCTGGCGTGGATGTTGACGATTTCGGTTCTGGTCCGGCTCGGAAGCATGGCGCATGGCTTACCGGCGACGATGCGGTGCTGCAAGGCGATAGGACGGGGCGTCAGCCCGCCTCGTGCCCGCCTTCGCGCGCCGGCAGGGTGATCAGCAGGCTGGCGCCCGGCTTGCCGTCATCGCGATCCTTGGCGCTGATCGTCCCGCTATGCCCCTCGACGATCGTCCGCGCGATCGCGAGGCCCAGCCCGCTGTGGCGCCCGAAGGCCTCACCGGTCGGGCGCTCGCTGTGAAAGCGGCGGAAAATGGCATCGCGCTGGGCGGGCTCGATGCCGGGGCCGTCGTCGTCGACCTTCACATGCACCTCGTCGCCGAGGCGCGTCGCCGAGATGCAGACGAGGCCGGTTTCGGAGGAAAAGCTGATCGCATTGTCGATGACATTGTCGATCGCGCGCTCGAGCCGGTGACCGTCGCCCATCACCACCGTCGTGCCCTTGCGCGGGCGGGCGAAGGCGATGCGCGGGTGCGGCGTGCCGGCATCGACACGCGCCGCGCGCGAGGCGAGCATCGATTCGATCATCATGCCGACGTCGATCGGTTCGAACAGGGTGCGCGACAGCTGGGCATCGACGCGGCTCGCCTCGCTGATGTCGCTCACCAGCCGGTCGAGCCGGCGCACGTCCTCGTCGGCGATCGCGAGCAGTTGCGCACGCTGTTCGTCGTTTTTGACGTGCCCCAGGCCTTCGATCGCCGAGCGGACCGAGGCGATCGGGTTCTTGAGTTCGTGCGTCACGTCGGCGGCGAAATGTTCGCCCGCGTCGATGCGTTCGCGCAGCGCCTGCGTCATGTCGGAGAGCGCGCGCGCGAGCGTACCGATCTCGTCGCGGCGACTCGGCAGGCGCGGGACGACCACCTCGCGCGCGCGGCCGAGCCGGACGCGCACCGCGGCGCGTGCGAGTCGCCGCAAGGGACGGACGATCGTCCGCGCGAGGAAGAGCGAGAGCAGGACCGAGGTGAGCAGCACCATCGCGACGACGATCGCGATCCGGAACCGTTCGGCGCGCACCGTGCGCGTGATGTCGCGCGCGTTGAGCGTCATCAGCACCGTCTGCGGCTGCTCGAGGTCGACGACGCGCGCGGCACTGAGCAGCGGCGTGCGTTCGGGGGCGTAGCGGAACCGGCTGGCCGCGAGCCCGCTCGCCTGCGCTTCGACGACTTCGGGCCACGACTGCGCCCTGTCGATACGGGGTTCATGGAAATCGGGGTAGGTCGGCGCGCCGACGATCCAGTCGATGCCGCGGTCCATCGCGCGCGCGGCGTCGCGTTTCCACGGCTGCAGGTCGGGATCGCGCAGCGTGTAGGTCGCGGGTCCGGTCGCAAAGCTGTCGGACAGGCGGCGCCCGTCGGCGGTATAGAAGCGCAGCCGCGATTCGGTGGCCGCCGCAAATTCGCTGATCAGCCGCTCGCGCTGGTCGGGGCGTGCGGCCTCGAGCGCGCTGTCGAGCATCGCGAGCTGGTCCTTCATCACCTCGATGCGGGTGTCGACGAGCCGGCTGCGGTAGGTGTCGAGATAATAGAAGCCGCCCGCAAGCAGCGCGACGGCGAGAATATTGACCGCGAGGATGCGCGTCGTCAGCGACCAGCGCGCCGACCAGACAAGCGGCGATTCTTCCTGTTCGGCGGCGCTGCCGTCGGGCGTGCGGGCGTCAGCTGTCGTCGGCAAAGCGATACCCCGCGCCATAGAGGGTGGCGATCGCGTCGAACTCGGGGTCGACTTCGCGGAACTTGCGGCGCAGGCGCTTGATGTGGCTGTCGATCGTGCGGTCGTCGATATAGACATCGTCCTGATAGGCGGCGTCCATCAACTGGTTGCGGCTGCGCACGATACCGGGGCGGCTGGCCAGCGTTTCGAGGATCAGGAATTCGGTCACCGTCAGCGTGACGTCCTTACCGTCCCAGCTGACCTTGTGGCGCGCGGGATCCATTTGCAGCCGTCCGCGCGTGATCGGATCGGCGACCGGCTCGTCGTCGCCTTCGGGCGCATTGCGGTTCAGTTCGACGCGGCGCAGGATGGCGCGGATACGCGCGATCACCAGCCGCTGCGAAAAAGGCTTGGCGATATAGTCGTCGGCGCCCATCGCGAGGCCGAGCGCCTCGTCGATCTCGTCGTCCTTGCTGGTGAGGAAGATGACGGGAAGCTGGCTCTTTTCGCGGAGGCGGCGCAGCAATTCGAGCCCGTCCATGCGCGGCATCTTGACGTCGAAGACCGCGAGATCGGGCGGATTGTCGATCAGCGGCTTCAGCGCGGCTTCGCCGTCCGAATAGACGCGCGTCACAAAGCCTTCGGCCTGCAGCGCAATCGACAGCGATTGCAATATGTTGCGGTCGTCGTCGACCAGCGCGATGGTTGCCGTCATGCTCTTTCCACTGGCAGGCCTGGAGGAGCGATTAGCCTATCCGGCGCCCAGCGACAACAGCGGCGCAAGGTTACCGGTTTCCCCGCGCGCGCGTTCGTCGCAGGCGGTGCCCGGCCCCGCTTTAATCTTTTGACCTCCCCCGCCAAGCGGGCTAACGCGGCCGGGATTTCGGAATCGGCGGTCACGTCGGCACCCATGCAAATGCGGGCCAGCCCCTTAGCGCGCTAAGCATTGCATAGGTATGCAACGACGCCGCCGGACAGGAGAGGCGAAGCAAATGACCAAGGTTGTGATCGGCACGAGCACCGTCGAGACGAAGGCGGATGTCGCCGAAAACTGGGGCACCGCGCAGCTCGTCGAGGATGCGGTGCGCCACAATGAGGGTGTGCTGGCGAAGGACGGCCCGCTCGTCGTCGCCACCGGCAAGCACACCGGCCGCAGCGCGAAGGACAAGTTCATCGTCCAGGACGCCGAGACGGCGGACACCATCTGGTGGGGCAAGACCAATGTCCCGATGACGCCCGATCATTTCGCGGCGCTGAAGGCCGATTTCCTCGCGCATCTCGCCGAGCGCCCGCGCCTGTTCCGCCAGCAGCTGTTCGGCGGCTCGCAGCCCGAGCACCGCGTCGGCGTGCAGGTTATCACCGAATTCGCCTGGCACAGCCAGTTCATCCGCACCTTGCTCTGCCGCCCGACGGCCGCGGAACTCGCGGACTTCGACGCCGAATATACGATCATCGACCTGCCGAGCTTCCGCGCCGATCCGGCGAAGCATGGTTCGCGCACCGAAACGGTGATCGCGGTCAACTTCTCCGAAAAGCTGATCCTGATCGGCGGCACGCAATATGCGGGCGAGATGAAGAAGTCGGTGTTCGGCATCCTCAACTATCTGCTTCCGATGAAGGGCGTGATGCCGATGCACTGCTCGGCGAACATCGGCGCCAAGGGCGACACGGCCGTCTTCTTCGGCCTGTCGGGCACCGGCAAGACGACGCTCTCGGCCGACGCGTCGCGCACGCTGATCGGCGACGACGAACATGGCTGGTCGGACACCGCGGTCTTCAACTTCGAGGGCGGCTGCTACGCCAAGATGATCCGCCTCTCGCCCGAGGCCGAGCCCGAGATTTTCGCGACCACGAAGCGTTTCGGCACCGTGCTCGAAAATGTCGTGATCGATCCGGTGACGCGCGAGCTCGATTTCGACGACGCGAGCCTCGCCGAGAACAGCCGCGGTTCGTACCCGATCGACTATATTCCGAACACGTCGGACCATAATATGGGGCCGGTGCCGCAGACCGTCATCATGCTCACCGCCGATGCCTATGGTGTGCTGCCCCCGATCGCGAAGCTGACCCCCGACCAGGCGATGTACCACTTCCTCTCGGGCTATACCGCGCGCGTCGCGGGGACCGAGATCGGCGTCACCGAGCCCGAAGCGACCTTCTCGACCTGCTTCGGCGCGCCGTTCATGCCGCGCCACCCGTCGGTGTACGGCAATCTGCTGAAGGAGCGCATCGCCAAGGGCGGGGTCCAGTGCTGGCTCGTCAACACCGGCTGGACCGGCGGCATGGCGACGATGGACGGCATCAAGCGCATGCCGATCAAGGCAACGCGCGCCCTCCTCAACGCTGCGCTCGACGGCAGCCTGAACGACGCCGAATTCCGCAAGGATCCGAATTTCGGCTTCATGGTCCCCGTTGCGGTGCCGGGGGTCGACAGCGGTCTGCTCGATCCGCGCGAAGCGTGGACCGACAAGGCGGCCTATGACCGCACCGCGCAGGTGCTCGTCCAGCAATTCATCGACAATTTCGCGCAATTTGCGGAGCATGTCGACGAAGGCGTCCGCCAGGCCGCACCGCAGGCGGCCGTCGCGGCCTGATCGACCCGGATCTCTTCCGGGTGCTCATTCACCCGGAAGGACCGGACAAGATGACCACCGAATTTTCGCCGCGCCTGTTCGAGCGCGACACCGACATCCGCGCGCTCGGCGAGGGGCTGCTCGCCTGTACGCTGCCGCGCGAGGCGTGGACGCACGAGGCGCATCTGGGCGCGTGCCTGTGGCTGCTCAGCGAGCGTCCCGACATCGATATAGACGCCAAAATCGGCATCATCATCCGGCGCTTCAACGAGAGCGTCGGCGGCGTGAACGACGATACGCAAGGCTATCACGACAGCATCACGCGCGCCTATGTCGCGGGGGTTCGCCGGTTCCTGTCGGAGACGACCGAAACGGAGCTGACGGCGCGCGTCAACGCGCTGCTGCTTTCCGACATCGGCCGCCGCGACTGGCCGCTGCGTTTCTACAGCCCCGAACTGCTGTTCTCGGTACCGGCGCGGCGCGGATTTGTCGGACCCGACCTCGCGCCCTTCCCTGCCTAGAGCCTGATTCCCGGCGTCCAGCCGCTTTTCGCGAGAAAGGCGGCCGGGTCGCGCATCTCGATGATCGCCTTGATCGCCGCGGCCTTGTCGGGGGCGCGGTGGTAATAGCTTTTGGCGACGCGATAGCCGACCCAATAGCCAAGGTCGCCGGGCCAGCCATCGGCGCCCTGCCGGTTGTAGAGCCAGCGCGACCCGATCGCCTTGGCATCCTTTTCGGCAAGGAAGGCGGTCTCCAGTTCCTTCTCGCGCCCCTTCGCCCATACATGGAGCAGCGGATAGCCGACCGAGCCGCTCATCTGCTCGGCGACAAATTCGGCGGCGCCCTCGACCAGCGCGGCGCGCAGCACCGTTTCTTCGCGATCCTCGGCCTGCGCGAGCGGCTGCTGCGCGTGGACATATTCGTGCGCGATGACGTGGACGAAGCGGTCCTCGTCGTCGGCTTCGATGAACTTCGCCGCGCACAGGGCTTCGAGACCGATGTAGAGCCCCTTCGCGTTGGCGGTCCCAGCGGTCGTTGCGCGGCCGATCGCGACGGTGATCGGCGGAAAGGTCGCGGCGGGATAAATCTGCGCGAGTCGATCGGTCGCCGCGACGAGGCGCGCGCGAACGTTCGGAAGCTTCGCGGCGCAGCCCCGCGCGTCGGCAAAGACCTGCGGCTTGTCGCGCAGCGCGGCGGCGAGCTTTTCGGGGGTGATACGGCGCAGCGCCATGAACTCGACCAGCCCCGGCGACGGATCGGCGAGATAGCGCGCAGCGAGCTGTTCGGGCTGCGCGGCGAGCGCCGGATCGTCGGCGAGCGCGAAGAAGCGATCGACGTCCGACGTCACGATCGCGACGCGCGGCGGCGCGTCGGCGGCGTGGCTGTTGAAGCCGAGGAGAAGCCCGGCCAGCGCGATGGAGATCCGCTGCATCAGCCCTTCGCGCCCTTCACATATTCGTCGACATTCTTTGCGAGCACGTCGAGCGGGACGTTGCCGCCCTTGACCACGACATCGTCGAAATCGCGCAGGTCATATTTCGCACCGAGCGCCTTTTGCGCCAGCCCGCGCTGACGGACGATCTCGCTATGCCCGACCTTGTAACCGCACGCCTGTCCGGCCCAGCTGCAATAGCGATCGACCTCGCTCGCGACCTCGAGCGGGTTCGAGCCGTTTTCGCGCACGAAGAAGTCGACCCCCTGTTCGCGCGTCCAGCGCTTGGCGTGGAGGCCGGTGTCGACGACGAGGCGGCAGGCGCGGAACGCGAGCGACTGGAGATAGCCGAGCCGCCCGACCTCGAAATGGTCGTAGAGGCCGAGCTCGTCGGCGAGCTGCTCCGCGTACAGGGCCCACCCTTCCGAATAGGCATTGAACGCCAGCATCGTGCGGATCAGCGGCATCGAGTGCGCATATTCGCCCTGCCAGGCATGGCCCGGGATCGCCTCGTGCATCGTCAAATCGGGCAGCGAATATTTGCTGTGCAATTCGGTCGTGCGCAGATTGATCCAGAAGCGCCCCGGGATGCTGCCGTCGATCGACCCCGCGCCGCCATAGGCCGCGGGTGCGCCGGGCTCCTCGGCGAGCGGCAGGCGCTTCACCTCGACATTGCCCTTCACCAGCGTGCGGAAGGCGCGCGGCAGCTCGGCGCGGATCTTGCCGAGCCACGTCTGGATATAGGCGACGATCTCGGCGCGCCCCTGATCATTTTCGGGGAATTTGTAGCGCGGATCCTTGGCAAGCGCGTTCATGCGGTCGCCGACCGACCCCTGCGTATAACCGAGTTTCTTCAGGATCGGGTCCATCCGGCCATGGAGTTCCGCAAGTTCGGCGCGCCCCATCGCGTGGATCTCGTCGGGGGTCATACGCGTCGTCGTCGAGGCGCGGAGGCCCCACGCATACCATTCGTCGCCGCCCGGCCGCGCCCACATGCCCGCGTCCATCGTCGCCTTCGGGCGCTGCGCCTTCAGTTCGGCGAGCTGGCGTTCGAGCGCCGCCGCGACGGGACCCTGCACGATCTTTGCCGAGCGGGCCGACCAGTCGCCCGCGATTCTTCCCGCGCCGGTGCGGCGGACGAGGCTTTCGACCATCGATCCGCCCGCCTTTGCGTCGGCGATGGTCGCTTCCATCTGTTTCACCGCCTTGTCGATCAGGAAGGCGGGGGCGATCAGCCCGCGTCCGCCCGCGGCTTTCAGCCGATCGGTCTCGCCGTCGAGCGCGCCCGGGAAGGCGTTGAGGCGCGACAGATAGGCTTCGGCATCGGCAGAGGTCTTCACCGGATGATCGCTGTCGAGGAATTTGGGCACGTCGAGATAGGCGCCGACATTCTGGATCACGACATAGGGCGTGTTGCGCCAGCCGCCGACCGCGACGTCGCCATAGGGGAGGGCGAAGCCCGCGAGCGCGACGTCATAGGCGCTTTCGACCACCGCGAGGCTGGTTCGCGTCGCATGGTCGAGGCCCGTCTTGTCGAAGGCGCGCACGCGCGCGACGTCGGCCTTCAACGTGCCGGCGAGCGTCTCGATCCCCGCGGCCGAGCGGTCGCCAAGCTGCCCGCGCATCGCGGCGCGGTGGCCGGTGTCGATTCCGAGCGAGGTCGCACCCTCGGGCGATTGGGCGAGGAGATTTTCGGCGACCGAGCCCAGCAAGGTTCCGGACGCGGAGACGCGGGGACCTGTCGCGATCGTTTCGGCCGCGGCGGGGCCAAGGGGTAGCGCGAGACTGGCGGCACCCGCCCCGAGGCTGGCAAGCGTCTGGCGGCGATTCATCGGGGCGGAAAGGCTGTCGTGCACGTGGCGGGCTCCCTGCGACTTGTTTCTTGTGAAACCTGTCTAGGCAGACGCGCGCGCGGGTCAACGAAAAGGGGCCGGGAAAGCCTCTGCCTTCCCGACCCCTGTCGAAATTATCCGGCGCTTTGTCAGTCGGTAAGGTCGGCGGGCACCTTGCCGCCGTTCGCCGCGAGCTCGCGCATCACCGCCTTGTGCAGCCAGATGTTCATTTCGGCGCTGCCGTCGAGTTCGCCGGTGTAGCCGAGTTCCTGTGCGAGTTCCTTGCGGTTGGCGAGGCTCGAATCGATGCCGAGCAACTTCATCAGGTCGACGATCGACGTGCGCCAGTTGAGGTCCTGCCCGGCGTTTGCGGCCTCGGCGGTGAGGATCGCATCGACATCGACCGGTGTCACGGCGGCGGTGGCCATCGCGCTCGTCGCGGCGTCGAGCGCGGCGCCGACGGGGTTGGGGGCGGCCGGTGCGGCGGGTTCTGCGGCGACGGCTTTCTTGCCGAAAATGGCGTCCTTGATCTTGCCGAAAATGCTCATCGATTTGCTCCCACTGAAAAAAGCGGTCCAACCCGAAGGGGGTGAGTCGAACCCTAGCAGGCTAGGACTATGCACTTGAGAATGACAGTCAAAAGACCGACTCGTCCTTCGACCCCGCGCTGCTATACTCGTTCGCGGCGGCGCGGGTTCGCTCTGCGCCCGAGCGGGAGTATGATGACATGAATCTCACCGACATATTGGCGCAGGCCGGCGGTATCGAATCGATGGCGAACCAGCTGGGCATTCCGCCCGCGATGGCCAAACAGGGCGCCGACGCGCTGCTTCCCGCGATCCTCGGCGGCTTCAAGAAACAGGCGCAGGCGGGCGGCGGCGGAGCCGAGGGACTTGCGGGACTTGGCGGGCTGCTCGGCCAGCTCGGCGGCGGCGGTTTGCTCGACTCGGTGCTGAGCACGGCGCCGACCCCGGTCGAGCAGGGCAATGACGTGCTCGGCCAGATTTTCGGGTCGAAGGATGTCAGCCGTAGCGTCGCCGGTCAGGCGGCGGCGCGGACCGGGATCGATTCGGGCATCCTCAAGCAGATGCTGCCGATTCTCGCGATGATGGCGGCAGGCTATATGGCGAAGCAGGGCGGCCAGCCCGGCGAGAGCGGCGGCCTCGGCGGTATGCTCGGCAACGTGCTCGGCGGCGCGATGGGCGGCGGTGCCGCGTCCACGGCTGGTGGCCTCGGTGGCCTCGGCAAGATGCTCGACATGGACGGCGACGGCAATCCGCTCGACGACATCATGGGCATGGTGAACAAGATGCGCGGATAGATACCGCCCCTCCCGCAAGCGGGAGGGGAAGCATCATGCGGCCATCAGGCGCAATTCCTCACGGAAATCCTCGTCCACCCCGATGCGGCTTCGCATCGGGGTGACGGCGCCATCCGATGTGGCGTCACCCTCTTCGAACAAGGCGCAAGCCGCCTCGCCGCCGCGCGCGAGACTGAAACGCTGCGCGACCTTGCCCGTCGGCCGGAATCCGAGCTTGCGCAGCACCGCGCCCGACGCGGGGTTATCGAGGAAATGCCCCGCCGACAGCTTCGGCAGGTTCATCGCGCGCGCGATATGGACGAGCTGGCGTCCGGCCTCGGTCGCGAAACCGAGGCCCCAATAGGGACGCGCGATCCAATAGCCCATTTCGAGGGCGCCCCCCAGATCGGCGTCCGGGCTCGGTCCGATACCGCAGCCGCCGACAAGGCGCGGCGCGCCGCCGGTGCGGGCGAAGATCAGGAAGCGCGGCTGGTCGGGATCGAGCGGCTTGCTCAAAAATTCCTGCGCCTGCGCCTCACCATAGGGCCAGGGGGCGGTCGCGAGATTGCGGACCACCGCTTCCTCGCCGATCGCTTGGGCGAGCGCGGGGGCGTCTTCCAGCCAGCCGGGCCGCAGCAACAGTCTTTCGGTACGCGCGAACATGTCTTCTAACTCCCAATGCCTGTCGCCTTGGCGCCAGATGGTGACGCTTTGACGACATTCGATATGGAGGGAGATGGACGGCCCCGTTTTCGCGCCCGACCGTCTCAAGTGACGGATTTCGGACAAGAAAAAAGGGAGACAAGGGGGTGACCCGTCTCCCTCTTTTCGAACTTTGTTTCCGCTGGTGCGGAAAGGACCGTTCCGGGTCATCCCTTGGTGGACGACCCTGGAAGATCGTCCTTATTCGGCGGCTTCCGCCATGGCGTCGACCGACACATATTTGCGGCCAAGCTTGCCATCGTGGAATCGGACCTGGCCGTCCGCGGTCGCGAACAGCGTGTGGTCCTTGCCCATGCCAACGTTGACACCCGGGTAGACCTTGGTGCCGCGCTGGCGCACGATAATGTTGCCGCCGATCACTTCCTGACCGCCGAACTTCTTCACGCCAAGGCGGCGGCCGGCTGAGTCGCGGCCGTTGCGCGAAGAACCGCCTGCTTTCTTATGTGCCATGACTGATGCTCCTTAATTCGTTCGAGAGGCCGAGCCGCGTTGCCGCGCTCAGGCGTCCTTCTTGGGGGCTGCCTTCTTGGCAGCGGGCTTCTTTTCGGCGGCGGCTTCGGTCTTCGGAGCAGCGGCCTTTTTCGGCGCGGCTTCCTTGGCCGGTGCAGCCTTGGCTTCGGCAGCCGGAGCGGCCTCTTCCTTCCTGGGCGCAGCTTCCTTCTTCGGCGCGGCCTTCTTGGCATCGCCGACGGCGAGGATGCGCAGCAGCGTCAGCGACTGGCGGTGGCCGTTGCGGCGACGGTAGTTGTGCCGGCGGCGCTTCTTGAAGACGATGACCTTTTCGCCGCGCGTCTGGGCGATGATCTCGGCCGAAACGACGAGGCCTTCGGCGCTCTTCACTTCGCCGCCGTCACCGGCCAGCAGGATGTCGCCCAGCGACACGGTGTCGCCAGCTTCGCCGTCGATCTTTTCAACGGCGATCTTGTCTCCGGCGGCGACGCGATACTGCTTGCCGCCCGTGCGCACGATTGCGAACATGGTCTTCCATCCAATCAGAAACTAAAACACCCACGCTGCCAGTCACCCGCCAGAGCAGGCGATTTTTCCGGCATGCGGGAAAGTCAGCGCCACTAGCGAGCGGAGGCCGCGCTGTCAACCGCCAAATCCCGTGCTTTTCATCCGAAAGTGCGGGGCTGCACCGATTATCGCGTGCGCTGCCGATTCGGTGCTTGCTGCGCCGCCGACGCGCCCATATCAGGGGCGGCGATGATGCGCGCCCTTCTTTTCGTCCCGCTGCTCCTGTTGTTGCCTGCCTGCGCCGCGACGCAGGCCAGCGACGGGCCCTCGCTGGCGAAGCGCGCGGTCGAGGGACGATTCGATATCGCGCCGCCGGCGGTCGTCGTCGCGCCCCCGGGGCCGTTGCCCACCGACCTTGCCGGAAGGCTTCAGCGTTGGGAAGCGGATGGCGCCGCGGGCCAGCAGGCCTTTGCCGCTGAACGGGCTGCGACGGCGTCGGCGGTTTCGGCCGCCGCAGGCGCCCCCTTCGGCAGCGAACGCTGGGTGGTCGCGCAACAGGCAATCTCGCGGCTGACCGCGGCGCGCGCGCCGCTCACCGCGGCGCTCGCCGATATCGATCGTCTCTATCTGGAACGCAGCGTGGACGAGCAGGTCGATGGCTTGCCCGATATCTATGCGCTGCGCGACCGGCTCGCCGACCTCGCGTCGACGCAGGATGCGGTGATCGAGGCGTTGAACAGCCAGCTGCCGGGGCAGTAATTGGTTTCGGCCTGGAGCGGCGGTACGCGGACGCGCCGTCACCCCCATCCAACTTCGCCTAATCGCTTCGCGATAAGGCTTCGTATCCTTCCCCCATCAAGGGGGAAGGCGGCTGACTCTACTGATTCAGCCCGTGTTTCTTCAGCGCGTGGCGGATCTGGTCATAGCTCAGCCCGAGCGCCTCGGCCGCGACCTTCTGGTTGAAGCGGCAGCGCGCCATCGTGTCGGACAGGATTGCCTTCTCGTATCCGTCGACCGCGGCGCGCAGATCGCGCACCGGGCCGGAGGGCGGTGCGAGCGCCGGCGCGGCATCGGTCGCGGGCGCCGGGGATGTTGCGGCCTGTTCGGCGGGCTTGCGCGTCACCGGCTGCCACGGGCTGGCGAACGGGTCGAAGCTCAGCGCATCGACCGGCTTTTCGGGGTCGGCCCAGCGATAGATCGCCCGTTCGATGACGTTCCGGAGTTCGCGGACGTTGCCCGGCCAGTCGTGCCCCTCCATCGCGGCGAGCGCGCGCGGTCCGAAGCCCGGCCATTCGTCCCAGCCGAGCACCGCGGCCATCCGCTGCCCGAAATATTCGGCCAGCACCTCGATATCGCCTTCGCGCGCGCGCAGCGGGGGCAGGGTGATCACCTCGAACGACAGCCGGTCGAGCAGGTCGGCGCGGAACCGGTTGTCGTCGACGAGCGCGGGCAGATGCTCGTTCGTCGCGGCGACGATGCGGACATCGACGCGGATCGGACGCGACGAGCCGACGCGTGTGACCTCGCCATATTCGACCGCGCGCAGCAGGCGTTCCTGCGCGCCCATCGACATCGTCGCGAGTTCGTCGAGGAAGAGGGTGCCGCCGTCGGCCTCCTCGAAACGCCCCGCGCGCGTGCGCGTCGCACCGGTGAAGGCGCCCGCTTCGTGCCCGAACAATTCGGACTCGATCAGCGTTTCGGGCATCGCGGCGCAGTTCATGATGACATAGGGGCGGTCCCAGCGCGTCGACAGGCGGTGGAGGCGTTCGGCGATGAGCTCCTTGCCGGTGCCGCGCTCGCCGATGACCAGCACCGGGCGATCGAGCGACGCCGCGAGGCTCGCGCGTTCGACCGCGTCCTGGAAGGTTGCCGACTGGCCGATGAATTGCGTTTCGCGCTCCATTCCCAATCATTGGCAAATTTTCCCGCTGATTGGCAAGTGGAATTGAGTCCAGGATTGATTTCCGTGCAAAGTTACCCGGTTTTCTGCGAGTTCCGGCAATTGGCACGCCTCCTGCAAGGATTTCATCGAACCGGCGCATACGCTCCGGTGCAGCGAAAAACAGGAAGGTTGACCCATGAAGACGATGTTTGCCCAGGCCGCTACGTTCGCGCTCAGCGCGGTGGGTGCACTGGCGATTTTCGTCGGAGCGATCGACCAGCCTGCGATTGCCGCCAGCCTTGCCGGTTCCCCGGCCGGCCCGCTGACGGTCGCTGCTTCCACCCCGGCGGTCAGCGCTTTGGCCTGACCGGCACTGGTGCCGGGGCACTCTCCCCCCTTGCCCCGCCCCGGCACCAGCCTTTCTCAAAAAGACAATGGTCTCAAGATTTTCGACAGGAGTTTCAAAATGGGTATTTTTTCACGAACCCGCGACATCATCGCCGCCAACGTCACCGACCTGCTCGACCGGGCCGAAGACCCGGAAAAGATGATCCGCCAGATCATCTTCGAGATGAACGAAACGCTCGTCGAAGTCCGCGCCTCCGCCGCCCGCACGATCGCGGACCAGAAGGAAATGCGCCGCCATATCGCCAAGCTCGAAAGCCTGCAGGACAGCTGGAAGGAAAAGGCCGAACTCGCCCTGTCGAAGGACCGCGAAGACCTTGCCACCGCCGCGCTCGTCGAAAAGCAGAAGGCGGGCGACATGGCCGAACGCCTGAAGGCCGAGATCGCCGTCCTCGACGACGCGCTGACCGGTTACGAGGCCGACATCGCCAAGCTGCAGAAAAAGCTTTCGGAAGCGCGCGCCCGCCAGTCGAACGTCGTCAATCGCCTCGAGAGCGCGGAAAACCGTTACAAGCTGCGCGAAATGACCAACGGTGACCGGGTCGAAGACGCCTTCTCGCGCTTCGAGATCCTCGAACGCCGCGTCGACGAAGCCGAAGGCCGCGCCGATGCGCTCAGCCTCGGCTACAAGAAGTCGCTCGACGAAGAGATCGCCGAGCTGCAGGCCGCCGACAAGGTCGCCGATGAGCTCGCCGCGCTGAAAGCCGCGCAGGCCAAGAAGTAAGGAGCCGGACCGATGGAAGAAGTCATCATCGTCCCGATCGTCATCGGAACGCTCTTCCTCGGTCTGCCCTGGCTGATCCTCCACTACATCACGAAGTGGAAACAGGCCAAGACGCTGACCGGAGAAGATGAACAGCTGCTCGACGAACTTTACGACACCGCGCGGCGGCTCGAAAACCGCCTGCACACCGTCGAACGCATCATCAGCGCCGACCATCCCGAATTCCGCCCCGCGGTACGGAACGATGAAGAGCTGGCGCAAATCGAAAACTATAAGACCAGGAGGAACTGAGATGTCTGCCAGCCGCACGAAATTCTATCTCGACAAGCAGAACGCGAAATGGAGCGGTGTGTGCTCGGGGATCGCGGACTATAGCGGGATCGACGTCCTCTGGGTCCGGGTCGGCGCGGTGCTGCTGACCCTCATGGGCGGCTTCCCCTGGACCCTGATCGCCTACTGGATGGTCGCCTGGATGGGCACCCCCAAACCCTTCGCGCTCTACGGCTCGAACGAGGAAGCGAAATTCTGGCAGGGCGTCCGGTCGAACCCCAGCGCGTCGACCCGCGACATCCGCTCGCGCTTCCGCGACATCGACCGCCGGCTTGCCGACATCGAGCAATATTACACCAGCCACAACCGCCGCCTCGCCGACGAGATCGACGCGCTCCGCTGATCGGGCCTCAAGCGGAAACGGCAACAGGGAGACTAGGAATGAATTTCGGTGGCACCACTTTCGTCCTCGCCATCATCGCACTGTCGATCGGCGGCTGGATGTTCACCACCTGGATCCGCGCCAAGCACGGATATCCCGTCGAGAATGAATGGGGCGGCACGGTTCATCGATCCGACCCCGACGCTGATCGAAAAATCGCCCTGCTGACCGATGACAACGCCAAGCTGGCGGGGCAGGTCAGCCGGCTGGAAGAACGGATTTCGGTGCTCGAACGCATCGCGACCGAAAACAACGGGCAGGCGGCGCAGCTCGCCGACCAGATCGACCGCCTGCGCTGAGAGGATCATAGACAATGAATCTGGATGTCCTGAACGCCATCGCCCCCGTCGCCGCGATCGTCGGCCTCGCCGGGGTCGGAGGGTGGGTCTTCACCACCTGGCTCCGCGTCAAGAACGGCTATCCGCTCGAAAACAGCTGGGGCAAGGCGGTCTATCCGAAGGCCAGCGACGAGGCGATGGAACGCGTCAAGCTGATCAGCCAGGAAAATGCCCAGCTGCGCGCCGAACTCGGTTCGGTGAAGGATCGCCTCGCGGTGATCGAGCGCATCGTCACCGACGAGAGCCACCGGCTGAGCCACGAGATCGAGGCGCTGCGGCGCCCCTCGAACTGAAGGAACGAACATGGAAGCCATCTTCATCCTCTTCATCGTCGTCGGGCTGCCCGTCACCCTGGGCATCGGTTACGCCGCTTACGAGCGTCACCTGAAGTTCAAGGAAAGGCAGTTCAAGGCGATCACCAACGAGACCGCCGAAAAGGCCGCGCAATATGCGGCGCAGACCGAACGGCTGGAGGCGCGCGTCCGCGTTCTCGAGCGCATCGTTACCGACAAGGGAATTGATGTCGCCGACGAGATCGAAAAGCTGCGCGACGCCCCGCTGAACTAGAACAAAGACATACGAAAGGATCTTCCCCATGGGCCCGTTTGAAATGGTTGTCGGTATCGTCCTGATCGTGACCATCGGCAGCATTATCCGCGCCAAGCACGGCATCCGCCGTGACCATAAGGGCGGCGACTATGTCGTTGCCACAGACAATGCCGAGACGAAGGCGCTGCAGGCCGAAATCCGCGCGCTGAAAGACCGCATCCAGGTGCTCGAACGCATCGCCACCGACAACAACCGCGCCGTCACGCTCGATCAGGAAATCGAGAAGCTGCGCGACAGCAGCAAAATCTGAACGCTGGCAAAGGAGCAACGCTCATGGCCTTCCTCATCCCCGACCTCACCGCCGCCGCCGTCGCGCTCGCCGCACTGAGCATCGTCAGCCTGGTCGCGCTGCGCGGCTGGCGCGACTGGATCCAGCTCAAGCGCGAGGAGCTGGCCGCCGGACACGCGGTCGCGCCGCAGGATCAGGGCGTCCCGCATGCCGGGTCGCGGATCGAAATCGCCGACCTCAAGGAACGGCTGCGCAAGCTGGAAGCGATCGCGGCAGGGGTCGACCTCTAATCCACGCCTTTGCCTTCCCGCGGCACCGGCCCGCTCCCCTGTCAGTCGCCATCCGTCCGGCGGCTGACAGGGGAGCGGGCCGACGTCGTTTCAGGCCTCTTCCAACCTGGCGCTATCTGTGCGAGTGGCGCGGCCATGCGCAGCCTCTCCGATATCTTCGACGAATATGACTTCCTCGACGGCGACGATCGCTATCGCCTGCTGATCGAGTTGGGGCGCACGCTCGAGCCGATGCCCGACGCGCTGAAGACCGACGCGACGCTCGTGCGCGGCTGTAGCGCAAGCGTCTGGGTCTATCCGGTGCCGCAGGACGACGGCCGGCTCCACTTTCTCGCCGACAGCAATGCCGCGATCACCAAGGGTATCGTCGCGCTCGTTCTCGCCGCGGTGCAGGACCGGCCGGCGGACGAGGTGGTGGGCATGGACATCGCGGCGGCGCTTGCCCCCTTCGACCTCACGCGCCAGCTGTCGTCGAACCGGACGCAGGGGGTGCCCAACATGATCGCGCTGGTCCAGGACACCGCGCGCCGTATCGCCGCGGGCTGATCGCCGCACGGGCGCCGCAACGGGCACCGCCGGCCTCTTCCTTCGGGCAGGAAAAAGGGCGCGGGAGTTTCCTCCCGCGCCCGATTTCATTCGTCTGACCGCGGCTTAGAAGCCGACGACGACCGAACCGATGAAGGTCCGCGGCGCGCCGATCTGGGTGAACGGAACCGTGTTGTCAGCCAGCTGGCCATCGAAACCGCCGACATAGAGCTTGTCGAACACGTTGGTGATGTTGAGCTGGAGATAGACCTTGTCGCCAAGACCGGCCCAGTCGAGCTTCAGGCGCGCATCGAGATCGACGAGCGTGTAACCCGGCGCCTTCGCGCCATAGACCGGCGTGTTGGGACGGCCATCGACCGTCTGCAGCAGCGGAAGATTCTGGTCGTTCACATAACGCGGGCCGGTATATTTGGCCTGCGCACCCAGCGAGATCGGACCGATGTCACCCTGGACGCGGCCGCCGAGGGTGAAGGTCGGCGAACCCGATTCGCGCTTGCCCTTGGTCAGCGCGAAGGCAGGCGCGCCCACGGTGGTGCAGAGGAACTGGCGAGCGGCCACCTGCGCTGCGTTGCAGATGCCGTTCTGGACATTGTCCTTGATCTTCGACTTCAGGTACGAACCGAATGCATAGACCGAGAACTCGGGGATCGGACGGACCGAAACGCTGGCGTCGATGCCATATTTGTCGACGCGGCCGAGGTTACGGTACACGTTACGCTCGGTTTCCGGGTCGAACGACGAGGCGAGACGATCGTTGAAGATCGTGTACCACACGCCGGCCTGCGCCTGGATCTGGCTGGTGCGATAGCGCAGGCCAAGGTCGAAGTTGTCGGTCGTTTCCGGAACCGGGTTCGCCGAGTCGGTGTCGTTCGGGAAGAAGAACGCGTTGTACAGGTTGTCGGTGCCCGGGACCTGCACGCCCTTCGAATAGTTGGCGAAGACGCTCATGTCGTCGGTCACGTCATAGGTCAGGCCGACGTTGGGCGTGAACTTGTTGTACTTGCGGATGCGCTGCTGCGGGCCCTGGACCGGCGAGGTGACCCCCGGACCCGTGCTGACCGTCGGGTTCGCGGCGAGCCAGGCGGCGAGGCCGGTGGTGTTGGTGCTGAAGCATTCGACGAAACCGGTCACGCTCGACGTGGCGCAATAGTTGGTCAGGTCGCGCTTGAACATCTTGTACGAACCGCCCGCCTGAACGGTCAGCGCACCGAATTCGCCGCGATATTCACCGCCGAACAGGTTCAGCGTCGCGATCGACTTGCGGTCGCGCTTTTGCAGGACGTTGCCGTTCACGTCGACGAGCGGATCGTTGACCGCGAACGGATCGGTCGGCTGGCCGTCGAGACGCAGGAAGTTGGTTTCGCCGGTCTGGCGGTGACGCGCGCGTTCGTAGCTGTAGAAGACGCGGAACGTGTGATCGCCCGTTTCATAGCGCAGACCGGTGATCAGGCCGTAGCGGTTGGTCTGCGTCTGGCTCGGCGCGAGGACGCGAATCGTGTCGAGCAGGTCGCCGTCACCATTGAGATCGCGGCCATAGTAGGGCGTGCCGCCGATATAGCCGGTCTGGCAGCTCACGATCGGCCCGTTGGGCGTCGTGTTGCAGTTCGCGAAGTTGGGGTTCGACACCGAATCGGGCGCGCCCGGATTGGGACGCAGCGGGTTCACGTCGCGGCGCGCTTCGAAGCCGACGACGGTGCCGCCGCCGTTCGCCTTGGTGTACTGGAAGCTCGGGTCGACGGTCAGGACGAGGCCTTCGGTCAGCGTGAAACGCGAGTTCAGGCGGACGTTGCCGGTGTTCGACGGGTTCATGCGTTCGTCAAAGGCCGAGCCGCAGCTGTTCGCCGAATCGACCTGGCCGGCGCGGGCCACGGTGTTGATCTGGCAACGCGCGATGCCATAGTCGCGGTCGTCCTTGTTCTGCGGGAAGATGTTGGGGACGAAGTTCGTCGCGTTATTGGTGAAATTGCGCAGCGACACCGAACCGAAGAAATTGTTGCGGTTCTCGTTATAGTGGCCCGACAGTGCAACGAAGTCGCCATCTTCGCCGATCGGCTGATAGATTTTGCCGTTGAACTGCTTCTTGTTGATGCGGCCGCGGTGCGCCTTCAGGACGGGACCATCGACGTTGCCGAACACGGTGTCGTTGGTCGCCGAGCTGCCCGAGATGAAAGCGCGCGTGCCCCACGGGGTCAGCACGCCGGTGTCGACCATGCCGAAGATGCGGAAGAAGTTGAAATCGCCGGCCGAGCCGACGACCTTCACGCCGAACTCTTCGCCCGGCGTGCGCGTGCGATAGTTGACGGTCGAACCCGACGCGGCGGCGGTCGGGCTGTCGACGTCGGTCGAGCCGAGGTTGACGTTGACCTGGTCGATCAGCTCGGGGTCGAGCTGCTGGTTCGAATAGAGCGCATAGTTGCCCGAATCGTTGAGCGGCACGCCGTCGAAGGTCTGGCTGATGCGCGTGTTGTCGAAACCGCGGATCGACATCTTGCCGCCGGCCGAACCGAACGGGTCGTTGTTCTGGAAGCTGACGCCCGGAAGCTGGTTGATCAGGTCGTTGACGGACTGGCCCGGCGTCTGGCGCTCGATGAATTCCTGCGTCAGGACGGCCTTTGCCTTCGTCGTGTCGGGCGTGATCACGCCGGCGACGCCCTGGTTCGTACGCGAACCGGTCACGATGATCTCGTTTTCAAAGTCCTGCGAGCCCGTGGACTGGGCGAAGGCGGGCGTGGACAGCAGCGCGACCGGAATCAGCGCAACGCTGGCGGCAAGCGTGTGACGGAATTTCATTTCAGGATGTCCCCTTTGGTGGTGCATTCGGCAGGCGCACAAATGGGGCGCGCCTGACCTGCGAGCGCCCCTGAAGCCCGCATGTGGCACGATTGTGACAGCAATTGTGACAGTGCAAGCCGCGAGCCGTCCGGCTCCCGGACGGCGATTAAAAAAGCGCGAATTTGCGTAAGGCGCCCGGACTTATCCACAGGCGCGGACGCGTTTTTCCGGGCAACTGTTGCTGCAATGCAACATGAAGGGCGCCCCGAAAGGCGCCCTCATTCTGCGACTCAGGCGGCGTCGCCGGCCTCTTTTGCCTTGTCGGCGTAGACGCGCACCGGGTCCTTGCGGCCCTCGACGACATCCTTGTCGACGACGATTTCGACGACATCGGCGAGATCGGGCAGGTCGAACATCGTGTCGAGCAGGATCGCCTCGACGATCGAGCGCAGCCCGCGCGCGCCGGTCTTGCGTTCAATCGCCTTCTTCGCGACTGCGACCAGCGCATCGTCGGTGAAGGTCAGCGCGACCTCTTCGAGGTCGAACAATTTCTTGTACTGCTTGACCAGCGCGTTCTTGGGTTCGCCCAAAATCTTGACCAGCGCGTCAACGTCGAGATCCTCGAGCGTCGCGATCACGGGCAGGCGGCCGACGAATTCGGGGATCAGGCCGAACTTCAGCAGATCCTCGGGTTCGATCTGTTTGAGCACTTCGCCCGAGCGGCGTTCGTCGGGACCCGCGACGTGCGCGCCGAAACCGATCGACTTGCCCTGCAGGCGGTCGCCGATGATCTTTTCGAGGCCGCTGAACGCGCCGCCTGCGATGAACAGGATGTTCGTCGTGTCGACCTGCAGGAATTCCTGCTGCGGATGCTTGCGGCCGCCCTGCGGCGGAACGCTCGCGGTTGTGCCTTCCATCAGCTTGAGCAGCGCCTGCTGCACGCCTTCGCCGGACACGTCGCGCGTGATCGAGGGGTTTTCGGCCTTGCGGCTGATCTTGTCGATTTCGTCGATATAGACGATGCCGCGCTGCGCCTTTTCGACGTTATAGTCGCTCGCCTGCAACAGCTTCAGGATGATGTTCTCGACATCCTCGCCGACATAGCCGGCTTCGGTGAGCGTCGTCGCGTCGGCCATGGTGAAGGGCACGTCGAGGAAGCGCGCGAGCGTCTGCGCGAGCAAGGTCTTGCCGCTGCCCGTCGGACCGACGAGCAGGATGTTCGACTTCGCCAGTTCGACATCGTCGCCGCGGCCCGAATTGGCGAGGCGCTTGTAATGGTTGTGCACCGCGACCGACAGCACGCGCTTGGCGGTGTTCTGGCCGATCACATAGGCGTCGAGATGCTGGCAGATTTCCAGCGGGGTCGGCACCGCGCCGTCCTTGCGCGCGGCGATCCCGCCCTTGATCTCTTCGCGGATGATGTCGTTGCACAGCTCGACGCATTCGTCGCAGATGAACACGGTCGGCCCGGCAATCAGCTTGCGGACTTCGTGCTGCGACTTGCCGCAGAAGGAGCAGTAAAGGGTGCTCTTGCTGTCCGAGCCGCTCAATTTCGTCATAAATCTTCCTCTGGCAGCGCCAAAAGGGCACCGCCGCCTTTATCCTAGCCCCGGGTCACCCAATTACAATATGGCAATTGGGTGACATGGGTTCAATGTCCCGCCTAGCGCCAAGGCGCCAAGTGGACGTCAAGAAACGCGGTTACTGGTTCGTTTCGGGACGTGGCACTCAGGGCGTCGGGCCTTCGCTCACGTCCTTCGGCGCGTCGTCGCCGGGCAGGCCCGGACGGCGGTCGAACACCTGGTCGACCAGGCCAAATTCCTTCGCTTCGTCGGCCTCGAGGAAGGTGTCGCGGTCCATCGCTTTCTCGATCTCTTTCAGCGACTTGCCGGTGTATTTCACATAGAGGTCGTTCATCCGTTTGCGGATGCGCAGGATTTCCTTCGCCTGGATTTCGATGTCTGACGCCATGCCGCGCGCGCCGCCCGACGGCTGGTGCACCATCACGCGCGCGTTCGACAGCGCGACGCGCATCCCGGGTTCGCCCGCGGCGAGCAGGAAGCTGCCCATCGACGCCGCCTGGCCGATGCACACCGTGCCGACGCGCGGGCGGATGTACTGCATCGTGTCGTGGATCGCCATGCCCGCCGTGACGACGCCGCCCGGCGAGTTGATGTACATATAGATGTCCTTCTTCGGATTCTCCGATTCGAGGAACAGGAGCTGGGCGACGATCAGCGAGGCCATCTGGTCCTCGACCTCGCCGGTGACGAAGACGATCCGTTCGCGCAGCAGACGGGAGAAAATGTCGAAGCTGCGTTCGCCGCGGCTCGTCTGTTCGACGACGACGGGAACCAGGGCTGCGAGCGGGTCGATCATTGGGATTTCGTCCTTATGTTTCCGGGATGCTTGCCGAGAACCGGCGGGCTGGCCCCTCCGGCATTCTACATCGTCGCCAAGCGGAGCTCTTTCAAGGGGGCAAAAAAGAAGGGGCGGGAAAGTCCCGCCCCGACCGGATTGTCTGATTTCGCCTCAGTCGCCCTCGCCGGGTTCGGGCGAGAAGAGCGTCTCGAACTTGTTCTCGACGCCCTTATACTCGTCGGCGTCGGCGGGGCTGTCCTTCTTCACCGTGATGTTCGGCCATTCGGCGCTGAACTTCGAATTCACCTCGAGCCATTTTTCAAGGCCGCTCTCGGTATCGGGCAGGATCGCCTCGGCGGGGCATTCGGGTTCGCACACGCCGCAGTCGATGCATTCGTTCGGATTGATGACGAGCATATTCTCGCCCTCATAGAAACAGTCGACGGGGCACACCTCGACACAGTCCATATATTTGCACCGGACGCAGGCATCGGTGACGACATAGGTCATGGGTACAGGCTCCCTCAGGTGACGGCGTTCGGGCCGTCAGGCTCTCATAACGGCTCGCCTCTATGCCGCGTCAAGGCGGTGCGTCAACGCTAAGCGACAGTTGCGAATCACTCTCACTGATTAGGGTGATCGAGGCTTTCGGCGTGCAAAGCATTTCCATCGGCGTCGATAGCCGACGGCACAGGCGGGGCGGTCGCGGGATCGAGTCGCCGATAACAGGCCTGTGCTTCGGGCGCGGGGCCGCGGCGCAGCGGCAGCGACAGCAGGCGGATCACCTCGATGCGTTCGCCGACCGGCAATACCAGCGTCGCACCGGCGTGCACCGCGCACGACGAGCGGGTGACACGCCTGCCGTCGAGCCGGATATGCCCCGCCTCGACCATCGCCTGCGCAATGCTGCGCGAGCGTGCCAAGCGCAGGAACCACAGCAGCTTGTCCAGCCGGATGCTTCCTGCGGCGCCCGGGCTTGTCATCAGTCCTTGCGGCCCTCGGCCAGGAGCGCGGCGAGCCCCGCGAAGGGGCTGTTGGGCGACGGGCCCCGGCGCGCCGGGCGATCGGAGCGCGGCGGGCGCGGGGAATCGACGCGCGGTTGTTCGGGCTTGCCGCGCTTGCCCTTCGCCTGATGCGCAGGCGGGCGCCGCACTTCGCCGTTCGCGGCGGCGCGGGGCGGTCCGTTCGCACTCTTGCGATGCGGCTTGCGGCGCGGGCGCTTGTCGGGCTTGCGCAGGCCTGACCAGCGCCAGCGCTGGAGCGCGGGATCGCCGATGCTGCGGAAACCGAAGCTGCCGAGCAGCGCGCGGCGCGTCTCCTCGTCGAGCCCGAGCGAGGTTGCCAGCGCGGGGTCGATGACGAAGCCGGGCGGCGGGGTGGCGGCATGGCCGTCGCCGTCGTCGGTCGCATGATCGTCGTGGTGCTCGCCGCCGCCGGAGATCGGCGCGGTCGGCGGCGCCGATGCCTGCATCCGCGCGGCATGCGCCTGGCGCGCCAGCTTTTCAGCCATGTCGATGCGCAACCAGCCCGAAGCGCAGCGGCGGAACCCCGCGATCGAAAGCCCCGCGTGATTGCCGGCCTTTTGCAGCACCGCGCCGTGCGGTGGCAGCGCGGGCACGGGTGTTCCCTGCTGCGCCGCGATCAGCGCGGCGCGCCAGCGCACGGCTTCGGGCTTGAGCAGAAGCGGGTGGAAGATGTCGAGCGAACCGATGGTGAAGCCGAGCTTGCGCAGCTGCGGCCGCTCCTCGGGCGTCAGCGCATTGAGCTGGTCCTCGACCGCCGCGCGGCCGATCGTGCCGCTGTTGTCGGTGAGCGCGGCGAGCAAGGCGCGCACGCGTGGCGGCGTGAACAGGTCGCCCGCCGCCTCGCCCATCGCGGCGAGCGGTCCGGCGTGGCGCGCGAGTTGCTGCGCGACGAAGCGTTGCAGCCGCTCCGAAATCGCCTGCACCTCGCTCGGTTCGAGCCGGCGCAGCGACGGGTCGATCTGGATCGCCGGCTGGACGAGCGTCGGCCCCCGCGCGAGGCTGGCGACGGCATGGCCGTGCCAGGCGAGGCGCGGAGTGGTTCCCGGCTCGGCGATCAGCGCCAGCGCGCTGTCGTCGCCTTCGGCAAGCGCGGTCGCGCGGCGCGCGAGTTCGGCGCGCAGATGCTTTTCGGCCGCCGCGAGCAGCATCCGGTGATCGCTCGCCTTCGCGACCGGGTCGACCCTGAACTGGAAGCCCTTGAGCGTGCCGATCGCCTCGCCATCGACCGCGACGGTGCCGTCGGCGCCGACCGCGACGGGCAGCGCGGCATTACGCTGCCCCGCGTCGCGGAGCAGCAGCGCGAGCCGCCGGTCGACGAAGCGCTGCGCGAGCGCTGCATGCAGCGCGTCGGACAGGCGCGATTCGAGCGCCTGCGCCTGTTCGGTCCACCCCGCCGCACCCGCGATCCAGTCGCCGCGCTGCGCGATGAAGCAGAGCGTGCGCACCGCTGCGATGCGGCTCGCGAGCTGGTCGATGTCGCCCTCGACATCGTTCAGCCGGGCGAGGCGGCGCGCGAACCAGTCGGGATCGATCATTCCGTCGCCGCTCGTCCGCCATTGCCACAGCTTGAATACGGTGCGGCTGTGGTGCTCGGCGCCCAATTGTTCGAAATCGGGGAGCCCGCACACGTCCCACAGGCGCTGTACCGCATCGAAATCGCCGCCGCGCGCGCGCACTTCCATATCGCCCGCCAGATGCTTGAGCACCGCGATGTCGACCGCCTCGGGCGCGGCGCGCAGCATCGGCTGCGTCGGCGGCTGGGCGAGGTCGGACAAAAGCTGGTCGAGCGAGCCGAAACCCGGGGTCGGATTGCGCCAGAACAGGCTGGAAAGCGGCGGGAAATGATGCCCCTCGATCGCGGCGATTTCCTCGGGCGTGAAGCCGCCCTGCGGCAGGCCGACGGTGCCGAAGCCGCCGTCCTGCTGGTGGCGCCCGGCGCGGCCGGCGATCTGCGCCATCTCCGAAATCGTCAGACGGCGCAGGCGCCGCCCGTCGAATTTCTGCAGGCTCGCGAAGGCGACATGCTGGACGTCGAGGTTCAGCCCCATGCCGATCGCGTCGGTGGCGACCAGATAATCGACCTCGCCCGCCTCGAACATCGCGACCTGCGCATTGCGCGTCTTGGGGCTCAATGCCCCCATCACCACCGCGGCGCCGCCCGAAAAGCGGCGCAGCATTTCGGCGATCGCATAGACTTCTTCGGCCGAGAAGGCGACGATCGCCGAACGTTTGGGCAGGCGCGACAGCTTCGACGAGCCGGCATAGCTCAGGGTCGAGAAGCGCGGTCGCGTGATGATCTCGGCCTCGGGCACCAGTCCTTTGACCAGCCCGCGGATGCTCGCCGACCCCAGGACCATCGTTTCCTCGCGTCCGCGTGCGCGGAGCAACCGGTCGGTGAAGACATGACCGCGTTCGGGGTCGGCGCCGAGCTGCGCCTCGTCGATCCCGACGAAGGCGACGTCGCGCTCGACCGGCAGCGCTTCCATCGTGCCGAGCAGGTAGCGCGCGTCGGGCGGCATGATCCGCTCTTCGCCGGTGACGAGGCCGACCTGCGCGGGCCCCTTGATCGCGACCACGCGGTCATAGACCTCGCGCGCGAGCAGGCGCAGCGGAAAGCCGATCATGCCGCTCGAATGGGCGGTCAGGCGCTCGACCGCCAAATGGGTTTTGCCGGTGTTGGTGGGGCCAAGGACAGCCTTGACCGGCTGGGAGGAGGATGACGTCATTTTCTTGGCTGCCAAGCTGGCATGCGCGCGCGCATCGCGCAACAGGTGATCGTCGGACGGCAGGATCGAGGCCGATTTTTCCCTGCGGCTTGCATATTATCCCGACACCCACACGCCTTGCCGCAACCCGCGCCGGCCCGCGGGGCATTAAATTGACTTTAACGACCTTTCTTTACAGAGAATGGCTCGAAAACATCTTTCGGCGGCCGGGTATGGGGGCTTGCCGGGCGGGGGTTGCAATTTGTTCCAGCGTCACGAACCCATCGCGGGGATGTCCGGCAACGCGGCCGCCCTCACGATGTCGCAGGCGATCCCGCTGCGACGCGGCGATTTCGACGCCGAACCGCCGCTTGGCTGGCGCGACCGGCTCGCGCAGCTCGACCTCGTTCCCGACCTTGGCGACCATATCGGTTCGGCCGAATGGTGGCGCGGCCTTGCCACATTAACCCTGCTGTGCGGGACCGCGATCGCGACCTTCCCCGGCATCCGGCCGCTCGAAGTCGGCGGCACGCCCGCGCTCGACGCCGCCGATTTCAACGAAGCGCGCGCGCAGATGATCGTGCCGCTGGCGTTCGGCGGCGACACCGGTCGGCATATGGCGGCGACCGACGCGGTGCGTCCGCTGACCCAGACCCCCGAACGGCCGCAGATCGAACTCACCGCCACATTGGGCCGCGGCGACAGCTTCGCGCGCCTCCTCGAACGCTCGGGCGTTGGCAGCAGCGAGGCGCAGGCGCTCGCGACCCAGGTTTCGGGTGCCGTGCCGCTCGCCGACATCGCGCCGGGCACGCGGATCGACCTGATCCTCGGCCGCCGCGCGGCGCGCACGATGCCCCGCCCGGTCGAGGCGCTGGCGATGCGCGCCCGCTTCGACCTTCGCATCGAGATGGAGCGCGCAGGCGACCGGCTGGTGATGCGGCGCATCCCGATCGCGGTCGACGCGACGCCGCTGCGTATCCGCGGCCGCGTCGGCGACAGCCTGTACCGCTCGGCACGCGCTGCCGGCGCGCCGCCGCAAGCGATCCAGTCGTACCTCCGCGTCATCGGTCAGCAGATTTCGGTCGGGAGCGGCATCCGCGCAAACGACGAGTTCGATATCATCGTCGATTATCGCCGCGCCGAAACGGGTGAAACCGAGACGGGCAAGCTGCTCTATGCCGGGCTGATCCGCGGCGGGAAACCCAGGCTGTCGATGCTCGAATGGAATGCGGGCGGCCGCACCCAATGGTTCGAGGCATCGGGCGTCGGCGAACAGCGCGGCGGCATGGCCCGCCCGACGAACGGGCGCGTTACCTCAACCTTCGGCATGCGGCGGCACCCGATCCTCGGCTATCGGCGCATGCACAGCGGTATGGATTTCGGCGGCGGCTATGGCGCGCCGATCTATGCGGTGACCGACGGCGTGGTGACGATCGCCGGGCGCCACGGCGGCTTCGGCAATTATGTGAAGCTCAACCATGGCAATGGTCTCGGCACGGGCTATGGGCATATGAGCCGCATCGCGGTGCGCCCCGGCCAGCGCGTCAATCGCGGGCAGGTGATCGGCTATATCGGCTCGACCGGCCTGTCGACCGGCCCGCACCTTCATTACGAGCTCTATCGCAACGGGCGTGCCGTGAACCCGTCGTCGGTGACCTTCGTCACCCGCGCGCTGCTCGAAGGCAAGGCGCTCGCCGATTTCCGCGCGCGCATCCGTGCGCTGACGTCGGTCGCACCGGGCGCCGCACTGACCCCCGTCGCACCGAAGCAGATCGAGGGGCCGAAGCTCGGCAGCCTCGCCGACGTGGCTTCAAAGCGGGCCGGCGACGGGATCTGAACGTCCCCGTCTCCCTCTTGACGGGGGAGGCAGCGAGACTTGCCAGCTTGCTGGCTAGTCGCAGCGGTTGGGGTGCGGTTTCGGCATAAGGCGGCGGCGCTTGGACGCACGGTCGCCCCCATCCAGCTTCGCCTGATCGCCTTTGGCGACAAGGCTGCGTATCCTTCCCCCATCGAGGGGGAAGGGCATTTGCGACCAATATCCATTTGCCCCGCGGCCAAGCGCCGCTATGCACCCCGCATGACCCAAGCCGCTTTCCCCGACCTGCGCCTGCGCCGCACCCGCCGCACCGGCTGGAGCCGTGCGATGGTTCGCGAAACGCACCTGTCGCCCGCGCACCTCATCTGGCCGCTGTTCGTCTGCGACGGGTCGGGCAACGAAGAGGCAATCGCGAGCCTGCCCGGCGTGTCGCGCTGGTCGGTCGACCTGCTGGTCGAACGCGCGAAAGAGGCGGTCGCAGCGGGCATTCCGTGCCTCGCGCTCTTTCCCTACACCCAGACCGACCGGCGCAGCGAGAACGGCGGCGAGGCGCTCAATCCCGATAACCTCATGTGCCGCGGGGTCGCCGCGATCAAGCAGGCGCTCGGCGACGACATCGGCGTGCTCACCGATGTGGCGCTCGACCCCTATACCAGCCATGGACAGGACGGGCTGGTCAACGATAGCGGCTATGTGCTCAACGACGAAACGGTCGAGGTACTGGTGGGGCAGGCGCTCAATCAGGCGCGCGCCGGTGCCGACATCATCGCGCCGAGCGACATGATGGACGGCCGCATCGGCGCGATCCGAGCGGCGCTCGAAGCCGAGGGTTTCGGCCATGTCCAGATCATGAGCTATGCCGCGAAATATGCCTCGGCCTTCTACGGTCCGTTCCGCGATGCGGTCGGCTCGCGCGGGCTGCTGAAGGGCGACAAGAAGACGTACCAGATGGACCCCGCGAACAGCGAGGAGGCGTTGCGCGAGGTTGCGCAGGACCTCGCCGAAGGCGCCGACAGCGTGATGGTGAAGCCCGGGCTGCCCTATCTCGACATCGTGCGCGCGGTGAAGGACAATTTTGCGGTGCCCGTCTATGCGTATCAGGTGTCGGGCGAATATGCGATGATCGAGGCCGCGGCGGCGGCGGGCGCAGGCGACCGCGACGCGCTTGTCCTCGAAACATTGCTCGCCTTCCGCCGCGCGGGGGCGTCGGGCGTACTCAGCTATCACGCGCTCCACGCGGCGCGGCTGCTCGGCGCCTGAACGCGTGACCGGTTCCAACTCGCCGCGTCGCTGGCTGTTCGTGCTGACGATCCTCGTCGGCAGTTTCCTGCTCTTCCTCGTCCAGCCGATGGTCGCGCGGATGGTGCTGCCCAAACTCGGCGGTGCGCCCGCGGTGTGGAACAGCGCGATGCTCGTCTACCAGGCGCTGCTGCTCGGCGGCTACGCCTATGCGCACTGGCTTGGCCGCTTCACCGTGCGGCGGCAGGCGACCATCCATCTCGCGCTGTTCCTTCTCGCCGCGCTGTGGCTTCCAATCGGGATTGCCGAGATCGCACCGCCCGGACCGGGGCAGGAGGCGCTTTGGGTGCCCTTGCTCCTCCTCGCCTCTATCGGCCCCGTCTTTTTCGTCGTCTCGGCGCAGGCCCCGCTGATGCAGCGCTGGTTCGCCGCCGACGCCCGTGCGGGCGATCCCTATTATCTTTATGCCGCGTCGAACCTCGGCAGCTTTGCCGGGCTCACCAGCTATCCGGCGCTCGTCGAGCCCACGATGCCGCTGGCGGCGCAAAGCTGGGGCTGGACGGCCGGTTACGCGCTGCTCGTCGTGCTCGTCGCGGGGGCGGCCGCCGCGCGCTGGCACGGCGCAGCGGAAAGTCACGTCGCTGCCGAGGCCGAACCGCGCCCGACCCTGCGGCGCCAGGTCCATTGGTTGCTGATCGCGGCGGTGCCGTCGGGGCTGATGCTGTCGACGACGACGCACCTGACCACCGACATCGTCGCAATGCCCCTGCTCTGGGTGCTGCCGCTCGGGCTTTACCTGCTCAGTTTCGTGATTGCCTTTTCGACGATGGAGCGGCCGACGCAGATCATCACCCTGCTCGCCCCGGTCGTGCTGCTCTCGGTGGGCGGGCTCGGCCTGCTCAGCTCGGGCGGCGGGTCGATGATGGTCGCGCTCGCGAGCCTTGCAATGCTGTTCATCGTTGCGACCGCGCTGCACGGCTATCTCTATCATCTCCGCCCCGCGCCGCAGCATCTGACGCTTTTCTATCTGATCATGTCGGCGGGCGGGGTGCTCGGCGGCCTGTTCGCGGCGCTGTTCGCGCCGCTGATCTTCGACTGGGTGTACGAGCATCCGCTGCTGATTCTCGCCGCGGCGATGCTGGTGCCGCTCCCTGCGCTTCTGCCATGGGACAAATGGCTGGGCCTTGAGGCGAAGACCACGCGCGTCGTCGCGGTGCTGCTCGTCGTGATCGCGGCTTTTGCGAGCTGGCATATGGTCGAGAACTGGACGGGCCGGCTCGACGGCGCGGTGGCGGGCTGGGGCATTGCGATCTTCGGCATCGGCATGCTCGTCATCGGCTGGCGCTGGGCCTTCGTACCGGTGCTCGCGCTCCTGATGATCGGCGTCGGCGGCTGGGACACGATCGAGGAAAGCTTCACGGGCGCGCGCGTCCGCAGCTATTTCGGCGTCTATACGGTCACCGATTATCCGGCGTCGAACCAGCGGCGGCTTGCACACGGTACGACGCTGCACGGGCTCCAGCGCACCGACGCCGCGCACCGGACCGACCCCACCACCTATTATGGCCGCCAGTCGGGCGTCGGCCTGACGCTCGACAAGGCCGATGCGCTGGCGGGTCCCAACGCCGCGATCGGGATCGTCGGGCTGGGGGCGGGCACGCTCGCCTGTTACCGCAAGCCGGGGCAACAGTGGACGATCTTCGAGATCGACCCGGTGATGGTCGACATCGCGCGCGACCCCAAGAAATTCACCTTCCTGTCCGATTGCGCGGGTGACACGCCGATCGTCATCGGCGATGCGCGGCTCCAGATCGCGCAGCAACCGGCGGAGCGCTTCGACATCATCGTCATCGACGCCTTCTCGTCCGACGCGATCCCGCTGCATCTGCTGACCAGCGAAGCGATCGGCATCTATGCGCGCGCGATGAAGCCCGACGGCATCCTGCTCATCCATATCTCGAACCGCTTTTTCGGGCTCGAGCCGGTGCTGGCCGAGGAGGCGAGGGCGCGCGGCTGGACGGCCGCCATCCGCATGGACCCCGGCCCGATCGGCGACGAACTGGGCGACCTGACCGGATCGAACTGGGTCGCGCTGACCGCAACACCGCAGCGGATGCGGCAATTGACCGGCGGCGTCCGCCCGCGCAAGGATTCGAGGGATCTCGACACCTGGGTGCCGCTCGAGGCGCGGCCGGATTTCGAACGCTGGACCGACGATTATGCCTCGACGCTGCCGGTCCTGCTGTGGAAGAATATTATCGGAGGCCGCGACGAATGACCTATCCCGACGTCAGCATCATCAGCGTCAATGGCAAGACGCCGCAGATCGATCCGAGCGCCTTCATCGCGCCGGGGTGCCGGATCATCGGCGATGTGACGATCGGCCCCGACGTCAGCATCTGGTATAATTGCGTGTTGCGCGCCGACGTCAGCCATATCGTCGTCGGGGCGCGCTCCAACATTCAGGACGGCAGTGTCGTCCATTGCGACGGCCCGATGCCGCACCGCCCCGAAGGCTTTCCGACGATCATCGGCGAGGATGTGCTGATCGGCCATCTCGCGATGGTGCACGGGTGCGAGCTCGCCGACCGGGCGTTCGTGGGCCTGAAGGCAACGGTAATGAACGGCTGCCGCATCGGCAGCGACGCGATGCTCGCGGCGGGGGCGCTTCTCACCGAGAACAAGGAAATCCCCGACCGGGAATTGTGGGCTGGATCGCCCGCGCGGCGCGTGCGCGAGATCGACGATGCGCAGGCCGGGGGGATGCAGCTGGGCGTCGCGCATTATGTGATGAACGGCCGGATGCACAAGGCGGCGATCGAGAGGTAACCGCCGCCTGACACCTTGTTTCGCCGCGATCAGGGTAGCGCGTTCGCGATCGTCGTGAAGATCGTCGCGAGGTTCAGCCCGAGCATCTGGAAGGCGATGATCGACGCGACCGCGATCAACGCCGCGAGCAGCCCATATTCGATCGCGGTGGCGCCGCGCGTGTCGCGGAGGAGGCATGCCGGCCGCAGCGTTGCTCGCGCGCTACCCACGGGTTCCGGATCAGGCGCCGTTCGCGGCGAGGCGGACGGGTTTGGGGGTGAAGGCGCGGACGCGGTTGCGGCCGGTTCGCTTGGCTTCGTAGAGCGCCTGATCGGCGTCGGCCATGAGTGCCGAAAGGCCGGTGCCGGGCGCGCCGATCGCGATGCCGATGCTCGTCGTCGGGCAAAGCCTGGCCGGGATGCGGTCGGCGCAGGCAGCGGCGAGACCGGTGCGAACGGCTTCGGCAAGCTGGCGTGCCGCCTCGATCCCCGCGCCGGGCACGAGTAGCGCGAATTCCTCGCCGCCGATGCGGCCCGCGATCATTCCCGGCGGACCGATCAGGCGGACGTGCGTACCGAACGCGGCGATGATGGCGTCGCCGACGGCGTGGCCGTGATTGTCGTTGATCCGCTTGAAATGGTCGAGGTCGGCGATCATCAGCGCGACGGGGCGATCCTCGTCGATGCAGCCGCGCAACGCAACGCCGGCCTGCACCTCGAACCCGCGGCGGTTGAGCAGACCCGACAGATTGTCGTCGTCGATCTGCCGGCGCAATTCGCTGATCTGGTCGATCGCGACCGCGACCATCAGGCTGATCGCGGCAACGACCGACACCATCGCCTGACTGAACTGGACGGTGGTCCAGTAGACCGATTGCTGGAAACCGACATAATTGTCGAAGCCGCCGCCAAGCGAAAGCAGCACGATGGGGCGGAGGATGAGGTTGAGCGCCGAAAGGGCGGCGACCCAGAAAAGCACGCGGTCGATGAGATAGGGTTTGTCGATCGGCCAGAGCGAGCGGACGACCATCGCGGCGATGATCCCCGCGCCGATGCTGATCGACAGGATGCGGGCCGCGATGCTCGGCTGGCCGAGCAGGAACCAGAGGAAGACCGTCATCGATACCGCGATCGTCGCCGCCATCGCGCGCCACGGCACGGGCAGGCCGTAGCGCTTGATGATCGCCGCGGCGAACAGGCAGCCGGTCGCGAGGAAACCGAGATTGGCGGGCAGCCGCTGCAATTCCATCGGCAATACGGGGCCGACGTCCTGGATCAGGAAGGCGATCGCCGACGCGGTGTAGGCGCCAGCGGCATAGGCGACATAGCGTTCGCGGCGATTCAGCCACAGCAGGAAAAAAGCGATCGCGAACAGCAGGCCGATGCCCGGATTGAGCAGCGAGATGAAAAATTGTCCGTTCACACTACCGCTTTCTGCCCCCGCCCCCATGGGTAGCAGGGCATAGATAACGAGTTGTTACTTTTCGGGGAGTTAAGTCACGGTAACGCGCCGAAGATCCGGGCGTCAGGCGGTGCCGCGCACGACGAGGTGGACGGGGATGCGCGTTCCGCTGCGCGTGCGTTCGTCATCCTCGAGCGCCATCGCGACGAGCGCCTCGCCCGCGGCGTCGAGGTCGGGTTCGAGCGTCGTCAGCGCGGGATCGGCGAGGGTGCCGGCACGGATGCCGTCGAAGCCGATCAGCGCGACGTCCTGCGGCACGCGGCGCCCGGCGTCCTTGAGGCCCTGCAGCACGCCGAGGGCGAGCATGTCGCTCGCCGCGAAGATCGCGTCGGTTTCGGGGTGCGCCGCAAGCAGCGCATCGACCGCGGCGACGCCCTGCGCGTGGCGGTCGGCGGCGGCGGGCGGCTCGGCGACGACGGCGGTCAGGCCGTGGGCGGCGAGCGCCGCCGAAAAGCCGTCCCGGCGTTCGTCGAACTGGCGCTGCGGCGACTGCTGCGGTCCGACGAAGGCGATGTGCCGGCGACCGGTCGCGACGAAATGCTCGGCGGCGAGCTGTCCGCCAATGTCATTTTCGCTGCGCATCCAGTGGAAGGGACTGCCGGGGCTGCCCCAGCAGACGAAATCGAGCCCCGACGCCTGCGCGTCGGCGAAATATTTCCACGCGTCGCGGTTGCTGGTCGTGCCTATGACGATCATCGCGTCGGCGAGGCCCGAGGCGACGAAATCGGCGCGGAAATTGTCGGGGTTCTCCTGAAACGAGACGAGCAGGTTGAAGCCGCGCGCCGACGTCGCGGCGGCGATGCTGCCGAGCAGCGCGAAATAGAAGGGGTTGATCGCGCTGCGATCCTCGCCGGGGCGACAGATGGTGACGAGCGCGATCGTTTCGCTGCTTTTGAGCCGCAGCGACGAGGCGTGGCGATCGACGACATAGCCGAGTTCGCGCGCTGCGGCCGAGACGCGCGCGCGCGTTTCGGCATTGACGCCGGGGCTGTTGCGGAGCGCGCGCGACACGGTCGATTGCGATACGCCGGCGCGTTCGGCGACGTCGAACGATGTCGGGCGCAGCATCTTTCCGTTCACCTTCAGCTTCTCCCCTCTTGCGCCGTCTCTCGCCGCGAGGGCGGGGCTTGTCAATCGGCGAGGCCGTCGAGTGCCAGTAGTGCGAAGCTCGCGAGCCAATGTTCGCCCATATAGTCGCCGGTGACGTGCGGGAGCGCGGCGGCGAGATGGCGCAGCGCCGCGGCTTCGGCAACGGGCGCGACGGGGTCGGCCGGGCCGAGCGCGGCGGCGATCGCGCGCCAGCTCCACGCGCGGCTGAGGTTGAGCCCGTCGAGATGCGCGATCTTGCCGTCGCTGCGGTCGGAGACGGTGGCGGGGGTGAAGAGCGCCTTGGGCTGTTCGTGCGCCGCGCGCGGCAGGAAGGCGTCGAACCAGCCGGCGAAATCGCCGCCGAGGACGACGGCCATCAGATGCGCTTCGGTCAGCGCCGGGGAGAGGAATTCGTCGCCGCCGGGTTCCCATGCCTGACAGTCGCGGTCGCCGTTGAACCAGTCGCGGGCGCGGGTGTCGATCAACGCGACGAGCGCGGGGTCGCGGCGTTCGGCCCATTGGCGCGCGAGAAGCAACGCGAACGCTACGTTGAAATGGGTGCCGACGCGCAGGGGGTAGGTGAGCTTGGGCAGGAAGGCATGGAAGCGCGCGGCGAAAGCGGCAGCGAGCGGTTCGAGCGCCGCGGCCCAGGGTGCATCGTGACGCTCGGCCTCGGCGTGGAGCGCGAGCAGCCACGCCCAGCCATAGGGGCGCTCGAAGGCTGCCGAATAGGGGCGCGAGAGGAAGGCGAGTTCACCCGCGACCTTGTCGGGAACGAGCATTTCGTTTGCGCGGGCGCGAATGTCGGCCGCGACGGGAAGGTCAGGAAAGCGGCGTGCGAGGCGGAGGATCTGCCACCAACCGTGGACGCAGCTGTGCCAGTCGAAGCTGCCGTGGAAGATCGGATGATGCTCGCGCGGCGGCTTGGCGTCCTCGGGTCCGTTCAGGACGAGATCCATCTTGTAGGGATATTCGCGGCCGAGGTGCGACAGCGTTGCGGTGGCGAAACGGGTGGCTTGATCGGGGGCGAGGTTCATGGACTTCTATCTAGTAGAGAGGACCCCTCCTGTCGCGTAGCGAAGGGAAGGATCTAGAACGCGAAAAGCCAGATGAAGACGATGTTGACCGCGAGCAACGGCACCGCCGTGCCGATCTGCGCCCTGATCACTCCATAGGGGTTTTTGAGTTCGAGCAAGGCGGCGGGGACGAGGTTGAAGTTCGCCGCCATCGGGGTCATCAGCGTGCCGCAGAAGCCCGCGAGCATGCCGATCGCCGCGACGACGGCGGGGTCGCCGTCATATTGCTTGATGAGGAGCGGCATGCCGACCGCGGCGAGCATCACCGGGAAAGCCGCGAAGGCATTGCCCATCACCATCGTGAAGAGCGCCATGCCGAGCCCGAAGGCGAGCGTCGCGCCGAACAGGCTGCCCTCGGGGATTGTCGTGCCGATGAGGTCGCCGACGACCTCGCCGACGCCCGCGAGCGCGAAGACCGCGCCGAGGCTGGCGAGCATCTGCGGCAGGATCGCGGCCCAGCCGACCGCGTCGAGCAGTCGGCGCCCCTGCTGCGCGGGGAGCAGGAGCGGCGGCCTGAGGCGCGCCATGCCGACGCCGAGCGCAATGAGGACGCCGAGCGCGAGCGATATGAGCGTCGCCTGCTTCGGGTCTGCGAGGCCGGGGACCCATTTGAAGAGGAAGGTGCCCGCGAGCGCGACCGCGGGGATGATCAGCGCGACGAGGAGGAGGAAATTGCCGTGCATGGCGGCGCGGGAGGCTTGCTTTTCGGCAGGCACGTCGCCGCCGGGGGCGCGGCCGATCTGGCCGGTGCCTGCGATCGCGACGAGCGCGAGGACGAGCAGGCCGTTGCCGAAGTCACCGAGAGTATCCCCGCCGAGCATCGAGAGCGCGAGCAGCCCCCAGAAGGCGGCGTTGCCGAAACGCTTCGGGTTGCTGCGGTCGGCGACGCCGAGCGCGGCAAAAAGCGCGAAGGTCAGCCCCGCGAGGACATAGACGAAGCCGAGCGTGATCATGCGCCCGCCTCCTGCCCCAGGGTCTTTTGCACCATGCGTTTTTCGAGGCGACGGAGGCGCAGGCCATGGATGATGAAGGCCGCAATCGCGGTCGGGATCGCCCACAGCGAGAAGTGCAGCGGTTCGATGACATAGCCATAGCCCTCGAGCAGGCCCTTCATCAGCAGGATCGAGCCGATCGCGAGGAAGATATCCTCGCCGAAGAAGAGGCCGACATTGTCGGTCGCGGCGGAGAAAGCCTTGACCTCCTCGCGCTGGTCGTCGGTGAGCGCCTCATTCTGTGCCTCGGCCGCCGCTTCGGCCATCGGCGCGACGAGCGGGCGGACGGTCTGCGGATGCCCCGCGACCGAGGTGAGGCCGACCGCGGCCATCGCCTGACGGAGGAGCAGGTAGGAGGTGAGCAGGCGGCCGAGCGTCGCTCCCTTCATCCGGCCGATCAGGCTGCGCGCATGTTGCTGGAGCCCATAGGCTTCGAGCAGGCCGATCACCGGAAGCACGATCCAGACGATCGAGACGTAGCGCGTGTCGTTGAACGCCTTGCCGAAGGCGGCGATGATCGCGGCGATATCGAGCCCGGCGGCGAGGCCGGTCGCGAGTGCCGAGGCCATGATCACGAGCAGCGGATTGAAGCGGAGCAGGAAGCCCGCGATGATGATGAGGATACCGATCAGGACGAGCATGATGGGTATCCGTTCATCCCGTCATCCCCGCGTGGGGTAGACCGCGCTGTCGCCAAATTATCTCTCCCCTGATTTCCCGTACCCGCCGCCGCCCGGCGTCTCTATCACGAAGGCGTCGCCCGCGGCGAGGTCGGCGCTGCCGGTGGCGGCGAGTTCCTCGACGCGGCCGTCGGCGCGTTCGACCCGGTTGCGGCCGGGTGCGGCGTCGGCGCCGCCCGCGAGACCCTTCGGCGCGATCATGCGGCGGTTCGCGAGGATGTTTGCGGCCATCGGCTCGCGGAAGCGGATGCGACGGGTGGCGCCGTCGCCGCCGTGCCAGCGGCCCGCGCCGCCCGAGCCTTTGCGGATCGAGAATTCCTCGACGATGACGGGGAAGCGCGTTTCCATGACCTCGGGGTCGGTCATCCGGCTGTTGGTCATGTGCGTCTGGATGACGCTGGTGCCGTCGAAGCCCGGGCCGGCGCCCGAGCCGCCCGCGATCGTTTCATAATATTGGTACGCGGCGTCCCCGAAGGTGAAATTGTTCATCGTCCCCTGCGCGGGCGCCATCGCGCCGAAGGCGGCGAACAGCGCGTCGGTGATGACCTGGCTCGTCTCGACATTGCCCGCGACGACCGCAGCGGGATAGCTTGGCGAGAGCATGGAATCGGAGGGGACGATCAGCGTGACGGGGGCGAGGCAGCCTTCGTTCATCGGGATCGGATCGTCGAGCATCGTGCGCAGGACATAGAGGACCGCGGCGCGGACGACCGGCATCGGCGCGTTGAAATTGTCGGGGAGCGTCGCCGACGAGCCGGTGAAGTCGATGGTGACATGGCGCGCCGTGCGGTCGACCGTCACCGCGACGACGACCTCGGCGCCATTGTCCATCGCGTAGCGAAAGGCGCCGTCGTCGAGGCGGGCGATCAGCTGGCGGACGGCGGCTTCGGCTTGTCGCTGGCCGTGCGCCATATAGGCGGCCACCGTGGGGGCGCCGTGGCTGGCCGAGAGGTCGGCGAGCGCGCTTGCCCCGCGCTGGCAGGCGGCGACCTGCGCCTTCAAATCGGCGATGTTGAGCGCGGGGTTGCGCGCGGGCCACGGGCTGTCGAGGAGGTGCGCGCCGACCGCGGCGTCGCGGAAATTCCCGTCGTCGACGATCAGCATATTGTCGAAGAGGATGCCCTCGTCGGTGATGCTCTTGCTGTCGGGGGGCATCGATCCGGGCGCGATGCCGCCGAGGTCGGCGTGGTGGCCGCGCGCCGCGACGAAGAAAGCCGGGGTCTCGCCCCCTTCATTTTCTTTGGCGACGAAGACCGGCATGATGACGGTGATGTCGGGGAGGTGGGTGCCGCCGTCGTAGGGCGCGTTGAGGGCGTAGGCGTCGCCGCGCCGGATGCCGCGGCCGTCGGTGCGGCGCTGGCGGAGGATCGTGCGGACGCTCTCGCCCATCGATCCCAGATGCACGGGCATGTGCGGCGCGTTGGCGACGAGGCGGCCGTCGCCGTCGAAGATCGCGCACGAGAAGTCGAGCCGCTCGCGGATGTTGATCGACGAGGCGCTGTGCTGGAGTGCGCTGCCCATCTCTTCGGCGATCGCCATGAACAGGCTGTTGAAGATTTCGAGGCGGATCGGGTCGGGTTGGTCTGCGTCCTTGGTGCTCTCCGGCGAAGGCCGGGGTCCATGTCGCGTGGTTGGATGTGCGCTGCCGCGCGCTTCTTCTGTCCCGCTGGGCCCCGGCTTTCGCCGGGGATCACCGGAGAGACTGAGCGTTCCTTCTGCCTCCACCGTCGCTGTCCAGCCGGGCTCCACCACCGTCGTCGACAGCGCGTCGATGATGATCGCGGGGCCGGCGATGGTGCGGCCGGGCGCGAGGGCGCTGCGCTGGTGGAGCGGGACTCGGTGCTCGGCGCCCGCAAGCCACGCCATGACGATTTCGGGTTCGGTTTCGGTCGTCGGCGCGGGCATCGGCACGGTTGCAGCCGCGTCGCCCGCCTCGGTCAGTTCGACGCGGATGCGGTCGACGACAAGGTTGGCGTGCGGGGCGTAGCCGAAGCGCTGGCGAAAGGCCGTAGCGAAGGCTTGCGCGACTGCGGCGGGCGGCGCGAGGGGGAGTTCGATCGCATTGTCGCTGTCGGCGAGACGGACGAAGAGCAAGGTTTCGCGGGTCGTCGCGGCATCGGGGGCGAGATCGGCGCGGGCTTGATCCGACAACCCGGTTTCGGCGGCGGCTAGCGCTGTGGCGCAATGCGCATCGAGTTGGAGCGCGAGCGTGCGTTCGCGGATCGCCGACGGGCGCGCGAGGCCCATGCCATAGGCCGAAAGCACGCCCGCGAGCGGGTGGAGCAATATCTCGTCGATGCCGAGCGCGTCAGCGACGAGGCAGACGTGCTGGCCCGCCGCGCCGCCAAAACCGACGAGGCTGTAGCCCTGCGTCACGTCGTGGCCGCGCGCTATGGTGATGCGCTTGATCGCGTTCGCCATCTGCTGGACCGCGATCGCGAGCAGACCTTCGGCGAGTGCTTCGGGCGTGATGTTTCCGACCTCGGCGGCCATGGCGGCGAATTTTTGCACGACGACATCGCGATCCAGCGACTGGTCACCGCCCGGGCCGAAGAGCTTGGGGAAATGATCGGGCTGGATCTTGCCAAGCAGGACGTTGCAGTCGGTGACGGTGAGCGGCCCGCCGCGGCCGTAGGCGGCGGGGCCGGGGTTCGCGCCTGCGCTTTCGGGGCCGACGGTCAGGCGCGCACCGTCCCAGCGGCAGATCGAGCCGCCGCCGGCCGCGACGGTGTGGATGCGCAGCATCGGCGCGCGGATGCGCGTGCCCGCGACGATGGTCTCGTTATCGCGCTCGAGGCGGCCTGCATAGTGGCTGACGTCGGTCGAGGTGCCGCCCATGTCAAAGCCGACAAGCCGCTGCTTGCCGAGCGGCGCGGCGCTGCCGACCATGCCGACGATCCCGCCTGCGGGACCCGAGAGGATGGCATCGCGGCCATGGAAGGCGGCCGCCGACGCGAGGCCGCCCGAGCTTTTCATGAACTGCGGGTCGATGCCCCTGTCGACGTTGGCGCCGAGCTGGGCGACGAACTGGCGGACATAATGGTGGAGCACGGGCGAGAGATAGGCGTCGGCGAGCGTCGTGTCGCCGCGGCCGATCAGCTTGATTAGCGCGCTGACGTCGTGGCTGGTCGAGATTTGGACGAAACCGGCGTCATGTGCGATTTCGGCGAGACGCTGCTCGTGCGCGGGATAGCGATAGCCGTGCATGAGGACGATCGCGATGCTGGTGAGACCGCGGTCGCGCGCGGCTGCAAACGACATGCGCGCGGCGTCTTCGTCGAGCGGACGCAGGACATCGCCATCGGGACCGATGCGCTCGGTGATCTCTGCGACCCCGGCGTGGGGGGGCGGAATGCGGTCGAGGCGGCGCGCGAAAAGGTCGGGGCGATCCTGATAGCCGATCGTGAGCGCGTCGCCAAAGCCGCGGGTGATCGCGAGCAGTGTCGGCTCGCCCTTGCGTTCGAGGAGGGCATTTGTCGCGACGGTCGAGCCCATGCGGATCGCGAGCGGCGGGAGGCTGCCGCCGCCCGTGCCGGTGAGGTCGCGGATCGCATTGACCGCGGCGTCGCCCGGACGCGCGGGGTCTTCGCTGAGATATTTGGCCGCGACGACCGCGCCATCGGGCGACCGCGCGACGACATCGGTGAAGGTGCCGCCGCGATCGATCCAGATTTGCCAGCGGTCGTCAGTCCGCGACGTCACGGTCGGGCCAGCGGATCGTGATGGAAAGGCGGTGGTCGGCGGCACGGCGATCCCAACTGCCCTTCAATTGCCGCTCGATCAAGGTGCGGATGAACCGGGTGCCGAAGCTTTCGCCGTCGATGTGCGGGGTTTCGCGAAGATTGCTTTCGACCCAGCTCAGCTCGATGTCCTCGCCGGCGCGGCGCCAGTTGACCGCGAGGTCGCCCTCGCCCGCGAGCGCGCCATATTTGATGCTGTTGGTGACAAATTCGTGGACCGCAAGCGAGAGCGCCTGCGCCCCCTCGTCGTCGAGGCGGACCTCGGGGCCGGAGACAGCGGCAAGCTGGTCGGGCGACCGCCCCGCGAGTTCGAGCTCGCGGTGGACGATCCGGCCGAGTTCGACGCTGTCGACGGCGCCGGTGACGAGCATCTGCTTGGCGTCCGACAGCGCGCGCATGCGGCCGTCGAACTTTGCCTCGAAATCTTCGAGGCTTTCCGATTCGCGGAGTGTGATGCGCGCGAGCGCTCCGATGCGGGCGAAGGCGTTCTTCATGCGGTGCGCCATCTCGCCGATCATCAGTTCGCGATCTTCGGCATGGCGCGCCCTTTGCGCGGCGAGCGCCTGGAAGGCGGTGATGCGCCGCCGCTGGACGCGGTGGAGCTGGGTCGCGAGCAGCGCCAGCGCGACCCCGAACAGGAAGATACCGAGCGGGCGCCCGAGCCGTTCGAGGAAACGGCCGTAAGAAATGCGCATCGTCCAGATCCGGTCGGCGACACGCAATTTCTGTTCGTGCGCGTCCCAGCCGACCTTGCCCTTGCGAAAGACAAGCGGCGCCGACGGGCCTTCGCCCGCATAGACTTCGAGTCCGTCGACTCCGGCGAGTTGCGATCCGAGCACGGCCTGCATCATGTCGTGGGTGCGGAACGGTGCATAGACGAACGCCTCGACCGGGCGCACGCCATTCGCCGTCACGACGGCGTTCGAACCGGATCCGGCTGGTCCGCGCGCGTAGACGGGGAGGTAGATCAGGAAGCCCGGCTGCTTGACCTTGGCCGCCCTTTCCTGCGCGAGCTGGACAATCCCGCTCGCCGCCGGCTGGCCCGTCTGCCAGGCGCGCCGCATCGCCGCGCGCCGCACCGGCTCGCTGTACATATCGAACCCCAGTGCGACGTGGCGGCGCGGCGTATAAGGTTCGACGAGGACGACCGCGAAGCCGATCGGCTGGTCGGTCGCGGGCCAGACCCTGATATCCTCACCATAATTTTCGCGCAGTTTGGCTTCGAGCGCAGCGGGGGTCGCGGCGCGCATCGCGGCGGCGATGCCGACCCCTTCCATTCCCGGCGTCCGGACCTGCGGCTGGAGCGCGTTGAGATAGGCGCGGATGCCGGGGCCGCTCGCGGCGCTGTCGGACTGGTAGAGCGCACGTACCCCTTCGAGAACCGCGACATGGTCGCGAAGCCGCATGTTGACCTGGGCTGCAACCTGCGCCGCCTGATCGGCCTCGTCAGACTGGTTGTAGAGGAAGCTGGCGGCGGCGGCGGCGAGCGTTGCGAGCAGGATGACCAGCCCGACGAACCGGACCAGCAGCGCCAACAGCCGATCAGCCCATGACGAAGGGCGCATGATTCCATCCTGCCTGATGGCTGCCGTAGCAGCGCCCCCCTCCATCGCCGGATGTTTCATGACAGGCGGCTGATAGCAAGTTTATTTCGCGCGCCGGGGCGACAGTGTCCAACGGGTTGTGATGCGCAACCTTTTGCTTATGCTGGAACGCATCAAGGGAGACTGCGCGATGATTATCTATGGTTCGCTGGTGTCGCCGTTCGTGCGCAAATTATTGGGGTTTCTGGGCGAAAAGGGGATCGATTTCGAACTGAAGGGCGTCGGCATCGGCGACCCCGATCCGGGGTTCCGCGCCGCGTCGCCGCTGGGCAAGATGCCCGCGATGGACGACGACGGCTTCCTGCTCGCCGATTCGAGCGCGATCATCCAGTATCTGGAGGCGAAGCATCCCGAGCCCGCGCTGATCCCTGCCGATCCGCAGGAGCGCGGCCGCGTGATCTGGTGGGAAGAATTCGGCGACACCGTGTTCGCGGCGTGCAGCGGCAAGATGTTCTTCAACCGCATCGTCGCCCCCAAATTCCTCGGGCGCGAGGGCGATCTTGCGGCGGCGGCGCAGGCCGAGGGCGAGGAATTGCCCAAGCTGCTCGCCTATCTGGAAAGCGCGATTCCGGCGTCGGGGTTTCTCGTCGGCGACCGGCTGACGCTCGCCGACCTCGCGGTCGCGTCGCCCTTGATGAACTTTCGCCATTGCGGCGCGTCCGTCGACGCAGCGACGCATCCGAAGATCGCGGCATGGAGTGACGCGATCCTGTCGCGGCCGAGCATGGCGCCGTGGATCGCCAAGGAAGAGCGGCTGATCGCGCGGGTGATGGCGGGCTGATCGGGGCCCGATCGCGCGCAGACGAAGGTGGGAATGCCGGCGTCCGCCCCTTGGCGGCCGTGGTCATTTATCCTCCTAACTCGACCCTCCGCTCGACCCCGATCGCGTCGAGAAACGCGGTGTCGTGGCTGACGACGAGCAGGGCGCCGTCGTAGGCGGCGAGGCCGGTTTCGACGGCGGTCAAGGACTCGAGGTCGAGATGGTTGCCCGGTTCGTCGAGGATCAGGAGCTGCGGCGGCTGCGGCGCGCCGAGGACGCAGGCGAGGCCGGCGCGGAGCATCTGGCCGCCGCTGAGCGTGCCGACGATGCGGTCGGCGGCGTCGGCGCGGAAGCGGAAGCGCGCGAGCGCGGCGCGGCACTGGTTGTTCGTCGTCCCCGGATTGAGGGCCAGGAAATTGCCGGCGATCGACAACCCCGGATCGAGCAGGCTGACACGCTGGTCGAACAGCGCGAAGGAGACACTCATCCGCACCTGCCCCGACCAAGGCGCGAGTGTCCCGGCAACGAGGGCGAGGAGTGTCGACTTGCCCGAGCCGTTGGGGCCGGTGATTGCCACGCGTTCGGGACCGGTGATGGTGAGCGAAAGATCTTCGATGACAGGCTGCCCTTCGGCATAGCCTGCGTTGACATGGTCGAGGGCGAGCACGGTTCGCGACACGGGAAGGCCGGTCGACGGCAGGCCGACCGACAGGGGATCGACGATCTCGATCTTCGCGCGTGCGGCGGATAGCAGCTCTTCGGCCTCGCCGCGCTGGCGCTCGGCGAGGCGGCTTCCCGCGGCGCGCGTTTCTTCGGCGCGGCGCTTGAGTCCGCCGATAAGGATTTTCGGCATGTCGCCCCGCGCCGCCTTGGCGCGCCCGCGCGAGTCGCGGCGGTCCTGTTTTTCGGTCGCTGCCTGTGCCTGCCGCTGCGCCGCGTCGGCGCGCTTTTCGGCGCCGGCGAGTTCAGCCTCGACCGCCGCCTGCTCGATTTCCTTGCGTGCACGATAGGCGCTCCAGCCGCCGCCGTAGCGCGCCGCGCCGAGGCTGGTCATCTCGACGATCGCGTCCATTTCCTCGAGCAATTCGCGGTCGTGGCTGACGATGATCGCACCGGCGCGCCAGCCGGCGAGGAGGCTGCGCACGGCTTCGCGCCCTTCGCGATCGAGATTGTTGGTGGGTTCGTCGAGCAGCAGGAAATCGGGTGCGGCGAACATTGCGCCGGCGAGCGCAGCGCGGGTGCGCTGGCCGCCCGAGAGCCGCGCAAGCGGGGTGTCGGCGGGAAGCGGCAGGCCGACGTTCGCGAGAGCCTCGTCGACGCGGGCTTCGAGCGTCCAGTCGGCTTCGGCGATCTCGTCGACCGTTGCCGCGCCGGCTTCGGCCTTGCGGAGCAGTACGAGATCCGGGGCGATCCCGAACAGGTCAGCGACCGTCTCGTCCGCGCCGACCTGTACCGTCTGGCGCAGCATTGCGATGCTGCCGTCGATCGCGATGCTGCCCGCCGCGGGTACGAGCTCGCCGGTCAGCAGGCGCAGCAGCGTCGATTTGCCCACGCCGTTGCGGCCGACGATGCCGGCGCGTTCGCGCCGGAAATTGAGGTCGAGGTCCGCGAGGACGGTGCGCCCGTCAGGCGTGGACCAGCTGAGATGAGAGATTGTAATCGACGGCATGGATACGGACTTTCCTGGCGGCAAGGCGGGGCGGCGTTGCGGGCAGGTTGTTATCCATGACGGGAGTCTCCGGTTGTTTGAGAGGTGAATGTAGGGGCCTTGGCGGGTTGGCGCAATCGTGGTTGTCGGAGTGGCTTCTGACGACCGGTAGCTGCCGCACTCTCCCCTTCGTCATTCCCGCGAAAGCGGGAACCCAGGGATGGGCCAGCGGACGGACGCTCTGGGTCCCCGCTTTCGCGGGGATGACGAAGGAAGGGCAACGTCCATTTCCCACTCCATTTTCGCCATTTCATCAGCCCATGTGTGTTATCCGAACAAAACCCCTTGCCAAGCATGCGCTACAAATGTAGCACGCTACAAATGTAGCGCATGAGGTGAGTCGCATGTTGTCCAGTTTGCCCCCGCGGGAACGCGAAATCGTCGATATACTTTACGAGCGCGGTGCGTCGACGGTCATCGAGATCGGCGAGGCGCTCGCCGACGAACTGTCGGGCTCGGCGATCCGCGCGATGCTGAAGCGGCTCGAGACCAAGGGGTTCGTCGTGCGCGAACAATCCGAGCGCGGCTTCGTCTATGCGCCGAGCGTGTCGGACAAGACCGCGCGCAAGTCGGCGCTGAGCCAGGTCGTGCGGGTGTTCTTCAACGGATCGGCGACGAGCGCCGCCGCGGCCCTGCTCGGCATGCAGGACGAGATGAGCAACGCCGAACTCGACGAACTCGAACAGATGATCGCCAAAGCGCGCGAAGGGAGAGGGTGATGCTGACCACCGCCATGTTGCTGGGCCTCGCTTGGAAATCGGTCGTCGTCGCGGCGCTGACGCTGGGGCTGCTTCGCCTCGCGCGCTGGCGTTCGGCGGGCGAGCGGTCGATGATCGCACATGCGGGCCTCGCGGCGCTGCTGGCTTTGCCGGCCGCGATCCTGCTGCTGCCGCAATGGGCGCCGCTGCCCGCGCGCTGGTTTGCCGCGCCCGCGGCCGAGATGGTGAAAACAGGGGGACCGGCGATCGATCCGGCCCCCGCCGCGGCGTCAGTCCCTGTCGCGGTCGATAGCGCCGGATCGACGCCGGTCATGGTCGCGTGGAGCGACCTTGCCCCCTTTCTCTATCTTGTCCCCCTCGTCCTGCTGTCGGGAGTGATGGCGCTGGCGGTGGTGCGGCTGTTCGCGATGCGCGGGCGCGCCGAGATACTGGTCGAGCGGTCGTGGCTGTCGGCGCTTGCCGAAGCGCAGCGGCGCATGGGTTTCAAACATGGCACCGCGCTGCTGGTCAGCAACGAACTGCGCTCGCCGATCAGCTGGGGCGTGCTGCGCCCGACGATCGTGCTGAGCCCGAAGGCGGTTGCGGCATCGGGTGAGGCCGAGGCGATCATCGCGCACGAGCTGGCGCATGTCGCGCGGCTCGACTGGGCGAAGCTGCTCGGCGCGCGCGTCGCCTGCGCGGTCTTCTGGTTCAATCCTCTCGTGTGGATTCTGGCGCGTGAGAGCCATCAATTGCGCGAGGAAGCCGCCGATGACGCGGTGCTGATGGCCGATATCGACGGACCCGATTATGCGACCTTGCTGGTCGGCGCCGCGCGGCACGACAATCAGGGGGCACTGCTCGCGGCGCACGGCGTCGCGCCGGGCAAGGACAGCCTGAAGCGCCGCATCACCCGCGTCCTCGACGGCAGCCTGAAGCGCGGCCCGGCGAGCGCGAGCTGGATGCTGATGAGCCTCGTGGTGCTGGCAGGCATCACCGCGCCGCTCGCCGCCTTTTCGGCGACGGCCAAGCCCGGGGCGGCGACGGAGGTCCACGCCGGCGCCGCCTCGACCATCACCCGGCAATCGACCACCGAGGCCTCGCAATCGGCCGCGGTCGCGAAGAGTGTCGCAGTCGACGAGGCCGCGGCTGCCGCCACCACATCGAAAACGCTGAGCGCCGACGAGCTGGTGGGCATGCGCGCAGTGGGCGTGACCCTCGAATATGTCACGCAGATGCGCGAACAGGACGGGCCGATCGACGCCGACGAGATCATCGCGGCCAAGGCGAGCGGGATCGATCCCGCCTATATCCGGCAGATGCGCGCGATCATTCCCGGCGCCGATTTCGACGAATTGGTCGGTGCGCGGCACGTCGGCGTCAATGCGGCCTTCGCCCGCGACATGAAATCGCATTTCCCCGACATCAGGGTCGACGACCTGATCGCGTTGAAGGCGATGGGGGTCGACTGCGATTTCGTCACCGACATGCAAAAGGCCGGCGTGAAGATGCGCGACGCCGACGATGCGATCGAGTTGCGGGCGACGGGCGGTTTCCGACCCGCGGCGAAATTCCGCCCGGCAGCGACGCCCCGGCCGGTTGCCAAGGCCGTGCGCGGTGGCGACGTAGCTGTCGTCGACATGGAAGGCGGCGTGATCGAGGCGCGCCGGTCCGACGGGCGGACTGCACGGATCGAGTTTCCCGCAACCCCCAGGCCACCCGAACCGCCAGCCCGCGACTGACGTCCGGACATTCGTCCGTACCGGCGGACGATTAATCGAAACCTGATTCAAAATTGCCGCTGCGGCGGCGAGCGATGACGCTCGTCTGGCGCACGGAGGGAGGAGTGCACCAAATGAAAGCCCTGTATCTTGCCGGCGGCGCCGTGCTGCTGTCGATCCTCGCCTGCGCTGCGCCGACCGCAGCCGCCGACCCGCTGGTCCTGACCGACGTTCGCTGGGTCGCCGAACCCGCCAACGGGAAGAAAGGCTCGCCGCGCGTTCGCATCCAGCACAAGCAGTCGAGCAGCGACCGGACGCTCGATGGCTCGCGCGCCGATTTTGCCGAAGCGCAGGCGGCGCTGGGCCGCGCGACGCCGGGACCGGTCAGCTTTGCGGTGACGCACGATGCGGGGACGCTGTCGTGCACCGGCACGCTGACGCGCGCGTTCGAGGGGGAGGGCGAGTGCCGTTTTACCTCGAACCCCGGTTTCGAGCGCGAATTGAGCGAACGCGGCCTGGCCCCGGACCGGCGCGCGACCTTGCTGGCGATGCTGATGGTCGACGCGACGATCGATCTGGCCGACGGACTGACGCGCGAAGGTGTGCGGCCGAAGGATGCCGACGACCTGATCGCGGCCGCGGCGCTCGACGTGCGGCCCGAATATATCCGTGACCTCAAATCCGAGGCACTGGTGCTGACCGATGTGGAGGATGCGATCGCGTGCAAGGCGCTGGGGGTCGACGGCGCCTACATCCGCGGCCTTGCGGCGGCGGGGTACAGGAAACTGAGCGCGAACGAGGTCGTGAGCATGAAGGCGATGGGGGTTACCGCCGACTATGCGCAGGCAATGAACCGAGCCGTCGGGGGGAACGGCAAGTGATGCGATGGACGAGCCTTGTCGCCATTGCTGCCGCGCTTGCGACGCCCGCGTGGGCGCAGGAGACGGCGGCCCCGACGGGCGACACCCCGCCGCCCGTACCCGTCGAGGTTGCGCCAAGCGCGGCGAACGCGGCGCGGCAGGTTTATGCGCCCGCCGACTTCGCACGCTACGCCCCGAAGAACGCCTATGACATGCTGATCCAGGTTCCCAGTTTTCAGATCCGCGACAACGAGAATCTGCGCGGGCTGGGGCAGGCGACGGGCAATGTGCTGTTCAACGGCGAGCGGCCGTCGAACAAGGCTGACGACATGTACACCCAATTGTCGCGCATCCCTGCCGGCAATGTCGAGCGGATCGAGATCGTCGACGGCGCCACGCTCGACATCCCCGGCCTATCGGGGCAGGTCGCCAATATCGTCTATCGCGCCGACGCCTTTTCCGGGCAGTTTTCGTGGAAACCCGAGTTTCGCGCGCATTACACCGACCCGCTGTTCACCCGCGCCGACGTGTCGGTGCGCGGCCGCACCGGAGCGATCGAATATGAGGTCGCGCTGAACAACGACGATTCGGCGCGCAGCGGCGCGGGCGGCCCGACTTTGATCTATGACGGCGCGGGCAACATCATCGAGCGGCGCAAGGATATCTGGAACACGCATTATGACACGCCGAAACTGTCGGGGCGGATCACCTGGGACCCGGCGGGCGATACCGTCGCCAATCTCGGCGGCCATTATCAGCGCAAATATGACCGTTATTATGAGGATGGCGTGCGTATCGGGCCGGGTCTGCCGGACCGTATCCGCACGGTGTACGAGAATGAAGACAGCTGGAATTACGAGGTCAGCGGCGATTATCAGTTCGGGCTGGGGCCGGGCAAGCTGAAGCTGATCGGGCTCCGCCGGTTTAGCCACGAGCCCTACAGGCAGGAGATCGTCACGACCCCCGAAGACGGCGTCGCGACCGGCGACCGCTTCATGCAGACGGGCGACATCGGCGAGACGATCGGGCGCGGCGAATATCAGTGGAAGATGTTCGGCGGCGACTGGCAGCTGTCGGGCGAGGCGGCGTTCAACACGCTCGACAATGTGGCATCGCTCGCGGTGCTCGACCCGACGGGGGTGTGGGTCGATCAGCCCTTCGAGGGCGGCACCGGCGGGGTCAGCGAGGATCGTTACGAGGGGCTTTTGAGCTTCGGGCGCAAGCTGACCGACAAGCTGAATTTCCAGATCATCGCGGGCGCCGAACATTCGACGATCACGCAGACGGGCGTCAACGGCCTGACGCGCAGCTTCTTCCGCCCCAAGGGGTCGATCTCGCTGGCGTGGAGCCCGTCGCCCGATTTCGATATTTCGGTCAAGCTGCGGCGCCGGGTGCTCCAGCTCAGCTTCTATGATTTCCTCGCGCGCGCGTTCCTGAACGACGGGAACCAGAACGAGAGCAACAACGACCTCAGGCCCCAGCAGGACTGGACCTACGAAGCCGAGATCAACAAGAAGTTCGGGGCGTGGGGTTCGACGAAGGTCATTCTGATCTATCGCGATGTCGAGGATCGCGTGGACGTTATCCCGATCGGTACCAATGGCGAGGCGGTCGGCAATATCGCCAAGGCGAAAGCGGGTGCGATCGACTGGACCGCGACGATCAACCTCGATCCCGCGGGAATCAAGGGCATGAAGCTCGAGCCGCGGATGCTGCTCCAGAAAAGCTCGCTCCGCGACCCCTTTACCGGCGAGAAAAGGCAGTGGAACGGCTTCACCGACACGGTGATCAGCCTGGGCCTGCGCCACGACATTCCGGGCAGCGACTGGGCGTGGGGCGGCGATGCCGAATATGCGCATTATCAGCCCCATTATCGCCGCACCCAGGTCGACAAGGTGTGGGAAGGACCGGTCTGGGCGTCGGTCTTCGTCGAGCACAAGGACGTGCTGGGTCTGACCGTACGGGCATCGATCCGCAATATCGCCAATGCGCGGTCGAAGCGCGACCGCACCGCCTATACGGGGGTGCGCGGCGAAAGCCCGGTCAGCTTCGTCGAGGAGCGCGACCGGTTGATCGGCCCGATTTTTTCCTTTTCGGTGCGCGGGAAGTTCTGAATGGCTAAGGCAGCGGGATGATGGCGCGCCGCGTCAAGATCTATTTCGACGGCGGGTGCCGCCCCAATCCGGGGAAGATGGAAACCGCCGTCGTAACCGGCGGCGCCGCGGTGGTGGTGCGCGACGCGGGGATCGGCAGCAGCATGGACGCCGAATGGCTCGCGCTGATCGCGGCGCTGCGGCTGGCGCAGGACCTGGAGTTGACGAACTTCATCCTCCTCGGCGATGCGGCTGCGGTGGTGGAGCAGGCGAACGGCACGGTGCGCGCCCGCGACGGGACAGCGGCCCATCTTGCCAATTTCCTTGCGCTTGTCGGCGATGGACCCATGCCAAGCGTGCGGCATATCAAGCGGACGCAGAATCTGGCGGGAATCGCGCTGGCGCGACAGAGATTGCTGTAAATCCGGATCATCACTTGTTAAGCGCCGGCGCCTATCCTTGGCCGACCCAATGGAAGACCAGCGCGTTGAAGCCGACCCATCCCCTGCCTGTTCATCACAGCTGGCCGCTGTACGAGCGCGACCGCTTTTTCGAACTGGGGCAGCTTCATCGGTGCGACACGCTCGACCCGATCCCCGATGTCGTCGATGTCGCAGCGCGGCTGTCGCCGGGAAGCGCGCGGATTGGCCAATGGGAATGCGACCTTTCCGACGACAACCGGCTGAGCTGGTCGGACGAGGTCTATGACATTTTCGGTATCGCGCGCGGCGCGGTCGTCACGCGCGGCGAAGCGGTCGCGCTCTATGCCGAAGGGTCGCGCGCGGCAATGGAGAAACTGCGTGCCTATGCGATCAAGCATCGGCGCGGCTTTACGCTCGACGTCGAAATCCGGCCCGCGCAGGCGGCGTGCCGGTGGATGCGGCTGATCGCGGCACCGGTTTGCGCCGACGATCGCATCGTCAGGCTGCACGGCCTGAAATTCCTCGTCCCGGGCTCGGACGGTCCCGATTTTTGAACCGATCGATCGGCCGGGCCTGAGAAACCACCGTTCTGGCAGTATTGGCGGCGGCTTTCGTTGACGCGCCCGCGCCTTCGCCGCAGTCGATTATCAGACAGACGTTGCGGGCGCCGAAGGGCCAGCACGCCTGATTCTTCCTGTCATTCCCGAAGGCATTTGCCCCGCATATGAAGTTTTTTAATCGGTTTGCGTCGGCCGCGCACAACATGGCCATCGACCTCGGTACGGTGAACACGGTGGTTTATGTGCGTGACAAGGGCATCGTATTGAACGAGCCGTCGGTCGTTGCGCTGGAGACGCGCGATGGTGTGCGCCGCGTCAAGGTCGTCGGCAACGAAGCCAAGCCGATGATGGGCAAGACCCCCGACAATATCCAGGCGATCCGCCCGCTGCGCGACGGCGTGATCGCCGACATCGACGTCGCCGAGCAGATGTTGAAGCATTTCATGGACAAGGCGCAGGGCGGCGCAAGCCGTTTCGTCCAGCGCAGCCACGTCGTGATCTGTGTCCCGTCGGGATCGACGATGGTCGAACGTCGTGCGATCCGCGACGCCGCCACGAACGCCGGCGCGGTATCGGTGCAGTTGATCGAGGAATCGCTGGCCGCGGCGATCGGCGCCGGGCTGCACGTCACCGAGCCGCGGGGGGCGATGGTGGTCGATATCGGCGGCGGCACGACCGAGGTCGCGGTGCTGTCGCTGAGCGGTATCGCATACAGCACGTCGGTGCGCGTCGGCGGCGACAAGATGGACGAAATGATCTCCTCGTACATCCGCCGCAAACATAATCTGATGATCGGCGAAATGACCGCCGAGCGCGTCAAGCTGGCGATCGGGTGCGCGACCCCGCCTGCCGGCGACGGCATGATCATGGGGGTCAAGGGCCGCGACCTGGTGACCGGCCGCCCCGCCGAGGTGCGCGTGACCGAAGCCGAAATCGCCGAAGCACTCGCCGAACCCGTCGGGCAGATCGTCAGCGCGGTGCGCGCCGCGCTCGAGCAGACGCCGCCCGAGCTGTCGGCCGACATCATCGACGAAGGCATCACGCTGACCGGCGGCGGCGCGCTGCTGCGCCGGATGGACGAAGCGATCGCACGCGCGACGGGGCTGCCGGTGGTGGTCGCCGACGACGCGCTGATCTGCGTCGCGATGGGCGCCGGGCGCGCGTTCGAGGATCGCGCCTATCATGGTGTGCTGATCGCCGCCTGACCGGATGCGTCAGGCGTAGGCGTCGATCGCCGCGAGGTGCCTGGCCTTGTCGGCGTCGCCGAGGAACGAGCCGGTGAAGCTGTTGCGCGCCAGGGTCAGCAGCTCGTCCTTCGACAGGTCGAGCGCGTCGGCGACGGCCCGATAATTGGCGTTCACATAGCCGCCGAAATAGCTGGGATCGTCGCTGTTCACCGTCGCCTTGAGGCCCGCATCGAGCATGGTTTTCAGCGGATGGGCGGCGATGTCGTCGACGACGCAGAGCTTGAGGTTCGAGAGCGGGCAGACGGTGAGCGTCATGCCTTCGTCCGCGAGACGCGCGACGAGGGCGGGGTCCTCGAGGCTGCGGTTGCCATGGTCGATGCGGTCGACCTTGAGCAGGTCGAGCGCCTCGTGGACATATTCGGGCGGGCCTTCCTCGCCGGCGTGCGCGACGATTTTCAGGCCGAGATTGCGGGCGCGCGCGAAGACGCGTTCGAACTTCGCGGGCGGATGCCCGACCTCGGAGGAGTCGAGGCCGACGCCGTCGATGCGATCGAGGAAGGGCAGGGCTTCATCGAGCGTCTTTTCGGCGTCGGCTTCGCTCAGATGGCGGAGGAAGCACATGATGAGCTTTGACGTCATGCCATAGCTCGCCGCCGCGTCATCGAGCGCACGGGTGATGCCCGCGATGACGGTTTCGAACGCGACGCCGCGCTCGGTATGCCCCTGCGGATCGAAGAAGATTTCGACGTGGCGGACCGCGTCGGCATGCGCGCGCGCCAGATAGGCGGCGGTCAGGTCGTAGAAATCCTGTTCGCTGTGGAGCACGCCCATGCCCTGATAATAGATGTCGAGGAAATCCTGGAGGTTCGAGAAGGCGTAGGCGGCGCGGACCTCCTCGACGCTCGCGAAGGGGATCGCGACATGGTTGCGCTGCGCGAGGGCGAACATCAGCCCGGGTTCGAGCGAGCCTTCGATATGGAGGTGGAGCTCGGCCTTGGGCAGGCCGGCGATGAAGGCGGCGCGCTCTGCCGCAGACGCAAAACCATCAGCCATCGGGCTTTTCCTCTTCGCGCAGGATGATTGCCGCTTCGGGCTTGTGCCGGCGGATTTCCTCGACGGTCAGCCCGTCGACCTCGTGCGGGAAGATCAGCCACTGGTCTGTTTCGTGGACGAAGAAATCGGGGCGGAGGTCGGTGACGTTGCGCCCGGGCTTGAACCACACGGTCGCGATGCGGATGTCGCGCGGCATATTGTGGCGGCAGCGCGCTTTCAGTTCGGCGATGAAGGCGCGGATGCTGCGGCCCGAGTCGAAGACATCGTCGATGATGAGCAGCCGGTCCTCGGGGTCGAGCGTGTCGATCAGATAGCCGAGCGCGAAGACCTTCACATGCGCATCCTGCTTGTCGATGCCGTGATAGGAGGAGGTGCGGATCGCGATATGGTCGCAATGCTGGCCGTGATAGTCGAGCAATTCCTGCACCGCGATCCCGACCGGCGCGCCGCCGCGCCAGATGCCGACGAGGTGCGTCGGCTTGAAGCCGCTGTTCAGAACCTGCATGCCGAGCCGGAAGGAGTCGGCGAGCAGGTCGTTCGCGCTGATGAAGATTTTTTCGCCGCTCATGCGCGTGGATTAAGCGCGCACGAGGAGCGGGGCAAGGCGGGTATCGACCGGTTGCGGACGTTCTTCTCCCCTCCCGCTTGCGGGAGGGGAGACTCAAATCCACCCTAAAGCCGACGTCAGCGTCGCCGCATCATTTCTTCTTCGCCGCGATATAGCGCGTTACCTGTTCTTCGAGAATATCGAGCGGCAGCGCGCCTTCGCCGAGCACCGCTTCGTGGAAATCGCGGATGTCGAAGCGCGGGCCGAGCTCGGTTTCGGCACGTTTGCGCAGCTCGGCGATCCTGAGCTGGCCGACCATGTAGCTCGTCGCCTGACCCGGCCAGTTGAAATAGCGGTCGACCTCGCGCGCGATGTCGGTGTCGGACACCGAGCTGTTCGCCTTGAAATAGCCGATCGCCTGTTCGCGCGTCCAGCGTTTGGAGTGGATGCCGGTGTCGAGCACGAGGCGGATCGCGCGCCATACCTGCAGCGACAGCATGCCGAACCGGTCATAGGGAGTCTTGTACACCCCCATCTCGTTCGCGAGGCGTTCCGAATAGAGGCCCCAGCCCTCCATATAGGCGCCGTAGCCCCCGAACTTGCGGAACTTCGGGATGCCCGCGAGTTCCTGCTGGCGCGCGATCTGGAAATGGTGGCCCGGTGCGCCTTCGTGCGCGGCGATCCCGGCGACCTGCACCTTCTGCGTCTGGTTCATATCGACGAGGTTGACGTAATAGATGCCGGGGCGCGACCCGTCGGCCGACGGCGGGTTGTAGAAGGCGGTCGATGCCGTTCCTTCGCGCCATTTCTCGACCGCGCGGACTTCGAGCGCCGCCTTGGGCAGCACGCGGAAATAGCGCGGCGCGGCGGCCATGACGGAGGCGACTACCGCGCGCGCGTCGGCGAGATAGGTTTCGCGGCCGGCGTCGGTGTTCGGATATTTGAACTGCGGATCGGTGCGGATGTGGTCGAAGAATTGCTCGAGCGTGCCGGTGAAGCCGACCTCGCGCTTGATCGCCTCCATCTCCTGCCGGATCGCCGCGACCTGGGCGAGGCCGAGGTCGTGGATCTGGTCGGCGGTGAGGCTGGTGGTGGTCGAGCTCTTCAGCCGGTCGGCGTAATAGGCCGCGCCGTCGGGGAGGCTCCACGCGCCGAAATTGCCTTTCGACCGGGGCTCGATCTCGTCGATCGCGGCGATCAGCGTGTCATAGCCCTGCCTGAATGGCCCGGTCAGCGTCGCACTCGCGTCGGCAAGCAGCTTGGCCTTGGTCGCCGCAGGGGCGTCCAGCGCACCCACCTTTTTGCGGAAGTCGGCCATCAGCGTCGAATCGGCGCCGCTCCCGAAGGGCGCGCCCGCGATGACTTTCAGCGCGTCGGCGCGCGCGGGGGCGAAATTGACCTTGTTGGGGACGATACCCGCCGCCGCCTGCTCACGCATCGTCGCCGCGACTTCGCGCATCACGCGGTCGGTATCGCGCAGGCGGGCGATATAGGCTTCCGCGTCCTGCACGCTGTCGACCTTGTGATTGTTGATCAGCAGGACGGGGATCGCGCCCGCGGGGCTGCCGTTGGTCGACACGGGGAAGCGCAGCATGCGGAAGCGGAGCGATTCGCGGCCGCGTTCGACTTCATATTCGAACAATCGGAAGCTCACCCGCGCGCTCTCGCCGAGCTGGTCGGGCTTGAAGCGGGCGCGCATGTCCTTGAGCTGACGCTCGGCCAGTTCCTGATCGCGCAGCGACGCGGCGTCGGTATAGTCGTCGAGCTTGTCGTAATTGGTCTTGAGGCCGAGCTGGGTCTGCGATTCCGGGCTGAGCGCCAGCCGCTCGTCGAACGACTGGTCGAGGAAAGCGAGCAGGGCCGCGTCTTGCGCCCCGGCTTGCGGTGCCGCCTGCGCGAAGGCGGGCGTGGTCATCGGTGCGAGGGGAAGGACGGGGAGCAGCAGCAGGGCGAGGGCGAAGCGCATCATATTCTCCTATCGAATGAGGGGCTTGTTGCGCAGCGACGCGCCGGGCGCAATAATATTTCAGTGGTTTGGCGGCGGATTTAAGGGTTCCCCTCCCTTTTAGGGAGGGGTTAGGGGTGGGTACGAGCGAAGCGAGTTGCAGAAGAACGCCACCTTCGGCGGCTACCCACCCCCGCCCCTCCCTAAAAGGGAGGGGAGAAGAAAGGTCCGCAACCGGCCGTTAACAATCGACGCTGCCCGCTTATTTGCGCTGCGCGGCGCTCTGGTCGCGGATTGCCTTGAATTCGCTGCCGTCCTTCCAGCCCGGCCATTTGGTCGAGCGGGCGAGTTCATCACCTATCTGGAAAAATAGTCCGATATCCTGAACCGCTCCATCGAGATTCCAGTCGGGGCCCCACGCGTCGCACGCCTGATGATAGCATTTGCCGGTATAGGCATCGACCCACGCCTGTCCGGCGGGCTTGCCGCCCCGGGCGAGATCGGAGGCGCCCGCGATGCCCATCATCAACAGGACGGGGACGCCGCGCTTGGCCATGCTGAAGTGATCGGCGCGGTAGAAAAGACCGCGTTCGGGGAGGCTCTCGACGCTGACGGTGCGCCCCTGCGCGCCCGCGAGGCGCGCGAGGTCGTCCTCGAGCGTGCCCTGTCCCTTGCCGACGAGGATGACGTCCTTCGCCTTGCCCGCGGTTTGCAGGATGTCGAGGCCGAGGTTGGCGACGGTCTTTTCGACCGGGAAGATCGGGTTTTGGGCATAGGCCTCGGAGCCGAGCAGCCCGCGCTCCTCGGCGGTCCAGAAGGCGAAGGCGATCGTGCGGTCGGGGGCGGGCGCCGCCTTGAACAGCCGCGCGATCTCGAACAGCCCCGCGACGCCGAGCGCGTCGTCGTTGGCACCGGCACGGTAGATGCGGCCCTGTTCGTCGGGTGGTCCCTCGCCATAGGCGTCCCAGTGCGCGCCGTACATGACGACCTCTTGCGCGCGCTTCGTGCCGGGGATTTTCGCCAGGACATTCTGGCTCTGCACGACTTCCTGCGTCACCGGGATCGCGGCGTTGAAGCTGGTGCCGAGGTCGACGGGTTTGAAATCCTTGCGGCGGGCGGCAACGCGAAGCTTCGCGAGGTCCTGTCCGGCGTTCGTGAACAGGGTCGTCGCGGTCTCGCCCGGGATCCAGCCCTGTAGCGCGAGGCTCGTCACCTTTTCGGGCGGGACGACGAGGCCGTAATTTTCACCCTCCGGTGCTTTGACGACATTCCAGCCATAGCCGACGCCGTCGGTGTCGTGGACGATCAGCGCGGCGACCGCGCCGCGGCGCGCGGCTTCCTCGAACTTGTAGGTCCAGCGGCCATAATAGGTCATCGTGCGGCCGCCGAACTTGCCGAAGGCGTCCTCGCCCTTTGCCGCGACGAAATCGGGGTCGTTGATCAGGAAGACCGCGACCTTGCCCTTGAGGTCCTGTCCCTTGAAATCGTCCCAGCCGCGTTCGGGTGCGCTGACGCCGTAACCGACGAAGACGAGCGGGGCGTTTTCGACGACCGCGCGGTCCTTCGGCTGGAGCGTCGAGACGTAGATGTCGGTGCCGAAAGTCAGCGGCGTCGCAGTGCCCTTGCGGTCGAAGCCGAGCGCGGTTGCGGTGCCGAGGCGGGTGTGGAGCAAGGGCACGGGCTGGGTCCAGCCGCCGTCGGTACCCGCGGGTTCGAGCCCGAGCGCCTGCAGCCGGCCGATCAGATAGCCGATCGTGCGTTCCTCGCCCACCGTCCCGGGGGCGCGGCCCTGAAACTGGTCGGAGGCGAGGGTGCGGACGGTTTCGGTGAGCTGCGCCGCGTCGATGCCGGGGGCGGGCGACGGCTGGGCAGCGGCGGGCGCGGCGAGGAGGAGAAACAGGGCGGCGGCGTGGCGCAGGGACATGATGAGTCGGTTCCGCTTGGTGGAGGAGACGCAGCCCTAGCATGGTCATGCGCTTTGTGAACCGGTGCGGCGGTGACGAGGCGGGCGGAGTGCGGTAGGGGCGGGCGGTGACTTTCGTTCGCGCTTCGATTTTCCGGTGCCTGCTTTTGACTGCCGGCACGCTGGCGCTGGCGGCGTGCGGGCCGAAACCGCCGCTGCGCGTGATGGCGTGCAACGCGGCGCCCGCCGCGCCGGTGCGGGCGGCGGCCGATGGGCAATCGGCGACCGCCACGCTGTCGGTGCTGACCTATAATCTGGAGGGGCTCGGCTGGCCGGCGCGCAAGGCGCGCGCGGCCGAGCTGAAGGCGATCGGTGAACGGCTGGCGGCGATGCGCGCCGCGGGTACGGGCCCCGATGTCATCCTGTTTCAGGAGATGTTCAGCGGCGCGGCGAAGCGCGCGGTCGCGGCGAGCGGCTATCCGGCGATTGCGCCGGGGCCGCGCCGGACGACGCCGCCCTACGTCGCGGACCTCGACAAGATGGCGGGCAAGGCGAAGCCGCTGAAGGGCGAGCTGGGGATCAAGCTGGTCGGCGGCGGGCTGGCGATCGCGTCGCGCTATCCGATCGTCGGCAGCGCGCTCGACGCTTATGGCCGGCGCGCGTGCGCGGGGCTCGACTGCCTGTCGAACAAGGGGGTGATGCTCGCGCGAATCGCGATGCCCGGCGTCCCCGCGCCGATCGACATCTATAACACCCACATGAATTCGCGCGGTGCGTCGGGGGTGTCGGCGGCGCGCGACGGCGAAGCGCATGCGCGGCAGGCGATCGCGGCGTCGGAATTCATCGCGCGCACGCAGGACGTGGCGGCGCCGCTTATTTTCGGGGGCGATTTCAACATGCGCCATTCGGAGGATCGCTGGGCGGGGTTTTCCGAATATCACCGGCTGACCCTGGTGCATGAAGTGTGCGTCGATCCGGCGTCGGGATGCGAGGTGAAGATGTCGTGGGACGGCGACGCGCCGTGGATGGACACGCAGGACCTGCAATTCTTCGCCGATGGCGAACAGCTGACGGTGCGCCCGGTGCGCGTCGAGGCACTGTTCGACGGCGGCGCGAGCGGGCCGCGGCTGTCGGACCATGACGGGTTTCTGGTGACCTATGCGCTGCGCTGGCCCGTCGGGATGGCGGTTGCGGATGTCTGCGGCGGCGATTGAGGCGGGCTAGAGTGCTGCCAGCAACGCAGCGAGCGTCGCGGCGGCGATCGCGAGCAGCACCGCGGCGCGCGGTCCGTAGATGCGGACAAGGCGCGCCGTCCGCGGTTCGGCGGGGGGCCAATCGGCGCTGCCGGCGGGCTCGGCTTCGGGCCGCGCGTCGCGGGCGCGGCTCGGGACGGCGGGCTGCGAGGCGAGGTCGGGGCCGCTGATCCCGCTTGCCAGCGCGAGCTTCTCGAACGCGACGGCCATCTTGCCTTCCTTGAGGATGCGGGCGACGCGCCCCTGCCGCGGATCGTCGGGCGAGACGGGGAGCGCGCCGACGAGGCGTTCGACCTCGGCGTCGAGCGCGTGCAGGTCGTCGATCGCCTCCATCGCGCGCGACCGGTCGCCGCGTTCGAGCGCGAGTTGCAGCCGCGTCAGCGACATGAAGCCGAGGCGGCAGAACTGGAGCCCCAGCGCCTGATCGTCCGCCGTCGCGGGCGGGCCGGCCGGATCGGGCTCGTGCCGGGTCGAAAGGGCGCTCATCATCCTTGCTCCTGTCCTCACTCGCCCCCATGACTTCGACTAGAGAAGGGACGCGGGCGCGGAAGCCCCGATCAGGTCCGCTGTGCCCCGGATACGCCGGATGGTGGCGCGCCACGGGAATGTGCGTTTGAACGCAAGAAACGGGGCGCGGGCCGGCCGCGGCAATGCCAGGGCCGGCGCATGACGGAGACAATGGAAACACGCATCGGCGCGCGTATCGAAGCGCTGGACCGGGACGCGATCGCCGCGGCGCTCGACCGCGAGGGCTGGGCGGTGCTGCCGGGGCTGCTGAGCGACACCGGGTGCGACGATACCGCGGCGCTCTATGCAAGGGAGACGGGGTTTCGCAGCCATGTGTTTATGGCGCGGCACGGGTTCGGGCGCGGCGAATATCGCTATTTTGCCTATCCGTTGCCGCCGCTGGTCGCGGCGTTGCGGAGCGGGCTGTATCCGCGCCTCGCGCCGATCGCCAACCGCTGGCACGAGCGGATGGGGATGGACGTGCGCTTTCCCGCCGGACATGGCGAATTTCTGGCGCGCTGCCATGATGCGGGCCAGCGGCGGCCGACGCCGCTGCTGCTGCAATATGGGGCGGGCGATTATAATTGCCTGCACCAGGATCTGTACGGCGAGCATGTCTTTCCGTTGCAGGTCGCGGTGCTGCTGTCGGCGCCGGGGGTCGATTTTACGGGCGGCGAGTTCGTGCTGACCGAGCAACGGCCGCGGATGCAGTCGCGCGCTGCGGTGGTGCCGCTGGCGAAGGGCGATGCCGTCGTCTTTGCGGTGAATGTCCGGCCGGTGCGCGGCGCGCGCGGCGATTACCGCGTCGCGATGCGGCACGGGGTGAGCGAAATCCGGTCGGGGCGCCGGCACGCGCTGGGGGTGATTTTTCACGACGCGACGTAGGCGCAGCCGGCGATCAGCGAGTGTATGGGCTTGTCGCGCAGCTTTGCGGCGATGGCGGCCCTGACGGAGAAGCAGCCCCTCCTCTGAAGAGGAGGGGATGAAAGGGCGGCCTATTTCGCGGACGCGTCCGCTGCCGGGCGCATCCAGCCCTTTTTGTATTTCTCGAACCACGCGAGGATCGCCGAGGCCTTGGCGGCCGATTGCGACGGGCGCGCGGCGATGCTGCCGTGGCTGGCGCCGGGGACCTTGATCAGCGCGGTGGGGACGCCGCGGAGGCGGAGCGCGGTGTAATATTGTTCGGATTCGCTGACCGGGGTGCGGTAATCTTCGGCACCGACGATGACGAGGGTCGGGGTTTCGACATTGCCGACGAGCGAGAGCGGCGAGCGCGCCCAGAAGAGTTCGGGCTTTTCCCACGGCTGCGCGCCAAGCCAGTAGCGGCCGAAGAAGGCGGGGCCGTCGGCGGTGAGCGCCTGCGTCGTCCAGTTGATCACCGGTTTTTGCGTCACCGCGGCCTTGAAGCGGTTGGTCTTGCCGACGATCCAGCTCGTCAGCACGCCGCCGCCCGAGCCGCCGGTGACGAACAAGGCGTCGGGGTCGGCGACGCCCAGCTCGATCGCGCGATCGACGATGCTGATGAGGTCGAAATAGTCATCGCCCGGATAGGCCTTGTCGATCTCGTTCGCGAACGCCTCGCCATAGCTGGTCGAACCGCGCGGGTTGGGCGAGAGCACGGCGTAACCGCCCGCGGCGTAGAGCTGGTTGTCGGTCGCGAAATGCGGGCCGTAGGCGGTGAAGGGGCCGCCATGGATTTCGAGGATCAGCGGCACGCGCGTGCCCTCGACATAGCCGGGGGGGAGGGTCAGCCAGCCTTCGATCGGCTTGCCGTCATGGCTGGAGGCGACGGTGATCTTGCGGACTTCGCCGAGCGATTTCACTTCGCGCAAGCTTCGGTTGAGGTCGGTGAGGATGCGCGTGCTGCCGCCGCGCGCGAGCTGGACCTCGGCGGGGCGCGTAGCGGTGCCGCCGGTGAAGGCGATCGCGCCGCCGTCGGACACGGTGAAGCTGCCGCCGGTATAAGGCCGGTCGATGCCGCCGCCCGAGAGGCCCTTGGCGACGTCGCGGACCGATCCGTCGAGGCCGATGCGCGCGACGCGCGTTTCACCGTGATCGTCGTACTGCGCATAGATCGCGCGGCCGCCATCGCCCCAATGGATCGTGTCGACGCTGTAATCCCAGTTTTCGGTGAGGTTGCGGCGCCCCGAACCGTCGCGGTCCATCACATAGAGATTGGTGTTTTCATAGGCGCGCCCGGCATCGTCGAAACCGACAAAGGCGATCTTGCCGCCGTCGGGCGAGACGAGCGGGTTGGCGTCGGGGCCGTTGCGGTCGGTGAGCGCGGTGACCGCGCCGCCGGTCACGTCGAGCGCATAGACCTCGCTTTCGACGGGGTCGCTTTCCCAGTCGGTGCGGCGGTTGGCGGCGAAATAGAGCGTGCGGCCGTCGCGCGACCAGCTCAAGGGGCCGCCGTCATGATAGGGGCCGAAGGTGAGCTGGCGCGGCGAGCCGCCGGTTGCGGGGACGAGGAAGATCTTCTCGAAGCCCGGTTCGACATAGCCCTCGCCGTCGGCGCGGTAGGTAAGGAGGTCGCGGACTTCGAGCGGCTCGGCCCATTTCGCGCCCTCGGGCTTGTTCGCCGGCGCGCTGCCGAATTTCGGTCCCTCGTCCTTGACGAGCATGGTGTAGGCGATCGAGCGGCCGTCGGGCGACCAGGCGAGGCTCGACGGGCTGGTGGGAAGGCCGGTGAGGCGCACCGCCTCGCCGCTCGCCATCCAGCGCACCCAGAGCTGCGCGCTGCCGCCCTCGGTCGAGGCGAAGGCGAGGCGTTTGCCGTCGGGCGACCAGCGCGGCGAGAACGCGCCGCCGCTGCGCCCGGCGACGGGGGTTTCCTCGCCGGTCGCCGTGTCGATCAGCCAGATCGAGCTGACCGCGCGGTCGGTCATGATGTCGTTCGACCGGCGGACATAGGCGATGTGGCGGCCGTCGGGGCTGATCTGCGGGTCCGACGCGATCGAGAGGTCGAAGAGGTCGGCGCCGGTGAGGCGGCGCTCGGGCCCCTTGCGCGCGCTGCCGACGGCTGCGGCGGACATGGGAGCGGGGGGCGCGGTTTCTGCGGCGGGGGCGGGCGGCGCGGCCGGGGTGGTTTCTTCCTGTGCGAGACCGGGATGCGAGGTGAGGGCGAGGAGACTCGCGCCGAGGATGGCCAGTTTGCGCATGAGGATTCGCCCCTTTTTCAGTGAGGAGGCAGGTCTGTATCTTTCGCGGGTGCCGGTCAACTACCTGTGCCAGATGTTCCTTCCTTCGTCATTCCGGCGAAAGCCGGAATCGCGCCGTTGCGTGACAATGCCGCGCTGAGATCCTGGCCTGCGCCGGGATGACGACAAGAAAAGAGACGGTGGCGAGAAAGGCTACCCATCCCTGCCGTAGACGTCGTCGTGGAAGGCGAGGCCGCGGTCGGTCGCGACCGCGGTGATATAGGTAAGATAGACGGGCACCTCGACCGGCAGCGCGACCGCCTGTTCGGGGGTCTTCGATTTGGTCGCGATCGAGCGGTGGAGCAGCCACTGGCCGAGCGCGGCGGCATTTTCGAGTCGGATGCAGCCGTTCGAAAAATGGCGGGCAGGTTTGCCGAGCAGCGCGCGTTCGGGGGTGTCGTGGAGGTAGATACCCTCATCGTTCGGGAAGAGGAATTTGACGCGGCCCATCGAATTGGCGCCGCCGGGAAGTTCGCGGAGGCGCAGCACTTCGTCGCCGGCGGCGACCGCGGGCCAGTCGATTTCGGACGGATCGAGCTTGCGCGGATTGGGGCCCCAGTCGGAGAGAGCCTCCATGCGCAGCGAGGCAAGGCTGCGCCCCGCGAGCACCTTGGGCGCGATGCTGTTCTGCGCGAGATAGTCGGGGACGTTCCAATAGGGGTTGAGGATCGCCCATTGGAGCTTGCCCGCGAGCATCGGCGTCTGGGTTTCGGGGGCGCCGACGACGACCTTCATCGATCCCGCGCGCTTGCCCGCGCCATAATACCAGAGCTGGCCCGAGGAGGCGTCGACGACAATATGGTGCGTATAGGGTCCGGGCAGGATGCGCGTACGGTCGAGGTTGAGGCGGAGGCGCGCCATGGCGTCGCCGGGCACGCCGTGCGCCAGCGCGCGGCCCATGAGCGCGCGGAGGCGGACATAATGTTCGCTCATCCAGCTCATATTCTTCATGTAAGCGCCGAAATCCTTGGGGAAGGCGGCGGCGCGGAGCACCGCGTCGGCATCCGCCTTTTTCGGTTTCAGCGAACGGTCGGCATAGTCCATCTTCGCCTTGCCGGGGCTGCGCATGTCGCGAACGTAGCGTGCGAAGGCGGTCGAGAGCGCGACCTCGGCGCGCGCGAGGTCTTGCGGGGCGCCGCCGCGGGCGCGGGCGATCAGCGCTTCGAGCTTCTCGACATCATAGGTGGAGGATTTGAGGCCGTCGCGCGAGGCGGTCGAGAGATAGCCGAGCAAGAGTGCCGCTTCGGGGCCGACCTTGCCCGCGCGGATCCAGAGCGGCTTCCATGCGCGCGCCGAATAGAAGCGCCGGACGTCGCCGCCGGCTTCTTCGCGGATCGCGCCGGCGAGCGGGATCGCCGCCCCCTGCGCCGCGGGCGCCGCGAAGGCGGGCGGCGCGAGCGTGGTGCCGAGCGCCAGTGCGATCAGAAAAAGGGGGGCGCAGCGTCGCCGCGCTCCCCGAAACCTGGTAATCAGCCGCGTTCTCCCAGCCGTGTCGGCGCGGGCGGCGGCGGGGGCGGCGGCGGCACATAGTTCGGATGGTAAATGCCGTCCGCGGTGTAATAGCCGTCGATGATGCCGTCGCCGTCGCGGTCGGCGGCAATGCTGCCCGGCACGGCTCCCGGCGGTGGCGGCGGGGCCATCGCGACCTCTTCTTGCTGTGAACAGGCGGAGAGCGCCAGCGCGCCAAGCGCACCGAGCAAAATGGGTTGGAAACGCATGAGACCACTCCTTTTATATGCGCCTGAAAACCGCTTTTCACGCGCGAGTGCCCAACCCCGGGATTTCAGCCATGCGCGGCTTTGTCGGCGAGTCATCCATCCCGCGATCAGGGGTGTTTTTTGAACGATGGCCCGCGCAATAAGTTCCCGACGCCCGCGTGGAGGCGGTGGACATGGCGGCGGCGCAAGTTAGGTTGCGCCGATTGCGAGCGCTTCACTTAGGCCCCTCCCCTTCAGGGGAGGGGTTGGGGTGGGGGTTCGAAACCTGATGCAAGGCCGATGGCCCCACCCCCAAACCCCTCCCCTGAAGGGGAGGGGCTTTAAGAGCAAAGAGGCACAAGGATATGGATTTTTCGCGGTTGCAGGCTTCGAGCAAGATCGGCGACGACTGGGTCTATCCGCAGCCGCCCCTGCTCAACTTCGGCTGGCTCGAGGTCGATCGCGATCCGGCGCACCGCATTTACTGGGAGGAATATGGCAATCCGGCGGGCGAGCCGGTGATGTTCCTCCACGGCGGACCGGGCGGCGCGTGCGCCCCCGCGATGGCGCGCTTCTTCGATCCCAAACGCTACCGCGTCATCCTGTTCGACCAGCGCGGGTGCGGGAAGAGCGAGCCCAATGTCGCTTCGTCCGGTCCGGCGGTGGCTTTGGCGAAAAATACGACCGCCGATCTGATCGACGACATCGGGAAATTGCGCGAGAAGCTGGAAATCGGCGGGCCGATGCATGTGTTCGGGGGGAGTTGGGGGAGTACGCTCGCGATGGCCTATGCGATTGCGCATCCGGCGCATTGTGCGAGCCTGATCCTGCGCGGCATCTTTCTGGGCGCGGCGGAGGATCTGCTTTACCTGTATCAGGGCAATGCCGCGACGTGGGAGCAGGACCCGTACGGGCTGACCGAGCCCGGCGCCTATATGAAATATCCCGAGGAGTGGGCCGAGCTGCTGTCGGTGCTGACGCCCGCGGAGCGCGGCGACGTGATGACGTCGTACAAGGCGATCTTCGACATGGTGCCCGCGAACGAGGGCGAGAAAGAACGCCAGCTCAAGGCGGCGCTCACCTGGTCTTTGTGGGAGGGCGTGATTTCGAACATGATCCCCGAGACCGCCGATACGGGCAAGTTCGGCGAGGCCGATTTCGCGCTGTGTTTTGCGCAGATCGAGGCGCATTATTTCGCCAACGCGCTGTTCCTTCCGGCGGGGCATTTCTTCGATAAGATTGCGACGCTGGCGGGCATCCCGATGCATATCGTGCACGGGCGCTTCGACGAGGTGTGCCCGCTGACGCAGGCGTCGCGGCTGGTCGCGGCGCTGCGCGGCGCCGGACGCGAGCCCGCGACCTACGTCGTTACCAACGCCGGGCACAGCGCGATGGAGCGCGAGAATGCCCTCGCGCTCACCGCGATCATGGACGGGCTGCCGGCTCTTAAAGTTTAAGGTTCGGCACCGGCCCGGTTTTAAGGCGTCGCGCCGAGCGTCGGCGACTCGAGGTCGAGCTTGCTCGCCGGGATGACGACGAGGTCGGGGCGGAGCGCGCGGAGCTTGTCGATGAATTTGGCGGAGTCGCCGACGACGATCAGCGACGCGCTTTCGGGCGTGACATTCTTCGTCGCGATCGCATTCGCCGCCTCGGGCGTCACCGCGCCGAGCCGCCTGGCATAGTCGAGCGCGTCGGCGGGCTGGAGCCCCTGCAGGATCAGCCCCGAGACGATCGCGCCATAGCCGCCACCGGTCTCGAGCTGGCGGCCATAGGCGCCCTCGAGGAAGGCGCGGCGTTTCGCGAGCGCATCGGGGGTGATCGGCTCGGCGCCGAGGCGCTTGAACTCGCTGAGGAAGATTTCGGCGACCTCGGTCGCGCTCTCGTTCTTCGTCTGCGCGCTCGCGCTGAGGAGCGCGGTATCGGCGCGCGCGGGCATCGAACTGTACGCGCCATAGCTCAGCGCGCGCTTGCTGCGCACCTCGGTGAAGAGGCGGCCGTTCGAGCCGACCCCGAGCACCGAATTGGCGAGGAGGAGCGAGGGATAGCCGGCGTCGGCGCGGCTGACCCCGCGCACCGCGGCGAGCACCGCGGCCTGTCCGGCGCCCGGGAGGTCGACGACGATCGTGCGCACCGGTAGCGCGTCGCCCGCGCGCGACTTGGGCAGCCTGGGCGCGGGGCCTGCGGGCTTCCAGTCGCCGAACAGGCGCTTCGCGAGCGCGCTGCCCGCGGCGGGATCGATCCCGCCGGTGACGACGACCGACATATTCGCGGGATGCCACCACGCGCGGCGATAGGCGACGAGGTCGTCGCGGGTGATCGCGGCGAGGCTCTTCATCGTGCCGCCAGCCTGGCCGCCATAGGGCGCGGCGCCATAGAGCAAGGGCTGCGCGACCATCGCGGCGATCGCACCGGGATTGTTGAGCGCGACGCGCAGGCCATCGGTCATGCGCTTGCGTTCGAGTTCGAACTCGGCCTCCGGATAGCTGGCGTTCCGGATCACGTCGGCAAGGATCGTGCCGACCGCGTCGAGGTTCGCGGCGGGCGCGGTGACCGAGAAGATGCTGCCGTCGGCGCTGGCGCCCGCGTTGATCGTCGCGCCGAGGCTTTCGAGTGCAGCGGCGATGTCTTCGGCCGAGCGGGTGGCGGTGCCCTTCGCGGCAAGGTCGGCGGCCATCGTCGCGACGCCGGCGCGGCCCTTCGGATCGGTCGCCGCGCCACCGCCGATCACGACGCTCAAGGTCGCGAGCGGGACGGTGCCGGTCCTGACCGCGACGACGCGGATGCCGTGGGCGAGGCGGGTTTCGGCGATCTTCGGTGCAATCACTGCGGGCGCGGCGGTCGGCGCGGGGGGCGCCTGCCGCGCGGCTTCGGCGGCGAGCGCGTTCGGGGTGCCGGTCGCGGCGGGCACGCTCGGGAAGACGGGCATCGGTTTGGGGTTCGCCCAGCTCTTCGGGTCGCCGTCGCCCGCGGCGTAGCGCAGCTCGACGCGCGCCTTGGGGTCGAGATAGTGTTTCGCGACGCGCGCGACATCGGCCCTCGTCACGCGTGCGATCGCGTCAAGCCGCTTGTTCGCCGCGGCGGGGTCGCCGGTGAGGACGAGCGCCTCGCCAAGCTCGAAGGCGCGGCCCGAGAAGGTTTCGCGTTCCTCGAGCGTCGAGGCGAGCAGTTCGGTCTTCGCCTCGGTGAGTTCGGCGTCGGAGACTTCGGCCGAGGCGATGCCCGTCAGCACCGCGTCGAGCGCGGCGGCCACTTTCTCCGGATCCTGCCCGTCGCTGAGGATCGCGAAGGGGGTGAGGCCGCCCGCTTCCTCGGTGAAATCGACGCTGGCGTCGATCTGGCTCGCCATGCCGGTGCGCACGAGCGCCTTGTGCAGCCGCGAATTTTCGCCGCTCGAAAGGATCGCGTTCATCACCTCGAGCGCGGCGGTGTCGGCGTGGCCGGCGCCGGGTACCTTGTAGATCGCACCGACCGCGGGGAGCGGGACATTGGGTCCGGTCGCGTTGACGCGGCGCGGCGCCATCGGCGGCTCGGTGCCCGGAATTGCGAGCGGGATCGGCTTCGCGCGCCTGGGGATCGCGCCGAAATAATTGTCGACGAGCGACTGGAGCCGCGCCTCGTCGAAATTGCCCGCGACGATCAGCGTCGCGGTGTCGGGGCCGTAGAAGGCCTCGTGAAAGGCGCGCGCGTCGTCGAGCGTCGCGGCGTCGAGGTCGGCGATCGTGCCGATCACCGGGCGGCGGTGCGGCAGGACGTCGAAGGTATTTTCGCTGAGGGCAAAGAAGAAGAGGCGGCCGTAGGGCGGCGCGAGGACGCGCAGGCGCAGTTCCTCCTTCACGACATTGCGCTCGGTTTCGAACACCTCCTTGTCGACGACGGGGCGCGCCATGCGTTCGGCATGCGTCCACAGCATCGTTTCGAGATATTGCGCGGGGACGGTCTCGTAATAGTTGGTGCGATCGAAGCTGGTCGACGCATTGCGGACCCCGCCGACATCCTCGGTCAGCCGGTTGATCATATTGTACGGCATGTTCACCGTCTTGCGGCTGAGGATATGTTCGAAGAGGTGCGCGAAGCCCGAGCGCTTTTCGGGGTCGTGTTTCGACCCGACGTCGTACCAGACCGACACCATGACATTGGGGGTCGAATTGTCCTGCAGCGAGAGGACGCGCAGGCCGTTCGCGAGGGTGCGTTCCTTGTACGCGATCGGCGGCACCTGCATCGCGGTGCCGGCGGCTTTGGTAGGCGCCTGCGCGCTGGCGGTCGTCGCGGTCGCCAGCGCGAGCACGGCGGCGCCGAGAAAAGGAAATGCCTTCATGAAGATGCCCCTTCGAAATTTGAGCCGGAAAACCGGTCGATGGGGGAATTTTGCAGCGGTGGAGGCGATGTCAACACCTGTTCTACGAAGCGCCGACAGGGCGGGGATGACGGGCGTCCTTGACGGGCGGGCGTCCGGTGCGACAGATGAAGCACCAAGGGAGGGGCTTATGGGGGGAATATTTGCGGTTGCGATCGTGGCACTGATCGTCAGCCAGTTGGCTTATCGGCAGGCCGAACCGCACCGCCGCGCGATTTTCACCGCCGGGACGGCATGGATCATCTGCGCGGCCATCGGCGGGTTCGTCCTGAAGGGCGGGTTTCTTGTCGGTCTGATCGCCTATTCGATCGGTGCCGTGGTCATCGGCATCGAGCGTTATATCCACTATTCCAGACATTGGACCGACGAGCCCGCGTCGAGCGATCTGACGGATACGTTTCGCTAGGCCCCCGCTTTGCTCTGCCTGAGAGGGCGAGGGTAAAGGTATGAAACGACCGGGACAACGCTATGGAGCCGTTCCACCACAGCGGCCGACGGGATGGGTGAATAAATAACCAAATAGGTACTTTTCTATTGACATCGTCACGCTGATATGGCACAAGTGTCACATCATGAAGAATTGTGAGTCGGGCCGGTGCCCCTTCCGATGGAGGGGCGCGCCGGCCCGTCTGCTTTTGGAGGTGAGAGCGATGGATGAGGCCGCGGGCGGCGAGCGCGGAGCGGGCGATGATCGCCCGGCGCCGCAGTCGAGACATATTACCGAACGTCAGCTGCAGGTCTTTCTGGAGGCGCTGGCCGAAAGCTGCCACGTTCGCGGAGCGGCCGCCGTGGCCGGCTTTGCGCCGTCGGCTGCCTATGCATTGCGGCGGCGCGATCCATCGTTCGCCGAGGCGTGGCAGGCGGCGCTCGAAAGCGGCTATGCGCGGCTGGAAATGGCACTGGTCCAGCGCGCGATCCAGACGATCGACGTCGCGCATGACGATAATCCCGACGCGATACCGGTCGTGGGCGCGATGACGGTCGCGCAGGCGATCGACCTGATGAACAAGCATCGCGCCAGCATCGAAGGCGGCCGGGCCAAGCGCATTCGCCTGAATGCGCGCAACCGGCCGACCGCCGAGGAAACCGACACCGAAATATTGCGCCGCATCGCGATCATGGAACAGCAACGCGAGCGCGAGGCCGAAAAGGGCGCGACATAATGCAGCTGGCGCGGTGGCTGGAGCGGCTGGCGCTGCGCGCGGATGAGACCATCGTCGACCGGTTGCTCGCGTTGTCGCCCGAAGACCGGCAGCGTCTGCTGCGCGAGATCCCGCGCAAATATCTGCAGGAGCTGGACGAGCGCTGGTATCAATGGGCGCATGCCGGTCAGCGCGAACCGCCCGGCGACTGGCCGGTCTGGTTGATCCGCGCGGGGCGCGGGTTCGGCAAGACGCGTGCCGGGTCGGAATGGATCAGCGAAATGGCGCGGCGGATGCCGGGCGCGCGGATCGCGCTGGTCGCGGCGAACGAGAATGATGGAATGCGCGTGATGATCGAGGGGCCGAGCGGGTTGCTGGCGGTCGCGCGCGCCGATGAGACGCCGCAATGGCGATACCGGCTGCGCGAGCTGCATTTCGATAGCGGTGCGGTCGCGACGTTGTTTTCGGCAGGCGCACCTGAAAATCTGCGCGGTCCCGAACATCATCTCGCCTGGTGCGATGAGCTGGCGAAATGGAAGAAGGGCGGCGAGGCGGGTTGGGACAATCTGATGCTGGGGATGCGACTGGGTGACAAGCCGCGCGTGCTGGTGACGACCACGCCGCGCCCCGTGCCGTTGATGATGAAGGTTGCGGCGGTGCCGGGATGCGTGACGAGCCTGGGGCGGACGGCGGAGAATCCGCACCTGCCGCCGAGTTTTGTGACGCATATGATCGCACAATATGGCGGCACGCGGCTCGGGCGGCAGGAGCTCGACGGCGAGATGCTCGAGGATGTCGAGGGCGCGCTGTGGACGCGCGCGCTGATCGAGCGGTGCCGCGTCGATGCCGATGCGATCGGCAAGCCGGCGCGCGTCGTCATCGGGGTCGATCCGCCGGCGACGAGCCATGGCGACGCGTGCGGGATCGTCGTCGCGGCGTTGCTGCGCGATCGCCGGCTGGCGGTGGTCGAGGATGCGAGCGTCGAGCGGGCACCGCCGCGGATGTGGGCGCAGGCGGTCGCCGCGGCGGCGGCGCGCTGGGGCGCCGAGCGGGTCGTGGCCGAGAGCAATATGGGCGGCGAGATGGTCGCGGGCACTTTGGCGCAGGCCGACCTCGCGCTGCCGGTGGTGCCGGTGCATGCGAGCGTCGGCAAGGCGCGCCGCGCCGAGCCCGTCGCGATCGCCTATGAGCGCGGGCAGGTGATGCATGCGGGGGTGTTTGCCGCGCTCGAGGACCAGCTTTGCGGGTTGCAGACGGGCGGCGGTTATGCGGGACCGGGGCGGTCGCCCGATCGCGCCGATGCGTGCGTGTGGGCGCTGGCGGCTTTGCTGGAAGGGCTGCGGAAGGGGCGCGAGCCGGGGGTGCGTCGGGTTTGAACGGGACGAGTGATTATGCGTTGAGCTTATCGGGCGTTTGCGCTTTCCCAACGACGCTGCTCGATATCACATGCCGCTTCGACGACATTTCCTATGTCGGATGCAAATTGGCGCATCGAAACGAGGTCCGCAGCTTCGGCGGAGGAAGTCGGGGTGAAGCTGTCGATGATTCCGACCATCTGACTGTGCCATTGTCGTAACCGATTTCGCAATGCCGCAGGGTTGTCGATGTCGCGGAAATAGTCGTCCTCGCGGCCGTAGACATAGTCGCAGCCGCCATAATTCACGATCTTGTAAATCGGACCGGCCAGATAGTCTTGTAAATGTTCCCTATCAATCCAGTGGAACAGAGCCCGCTTGGATTTCCAGTTGAATTTCGCGGGCAGATAAAAAGCCGCGTTGAATTGGTTTTCCAATGCCGAGCTATCGTCCTTTTCCATAGTGGACAGCTAGATGCCGTCGGATGCGGATGCAAAACATGGGGAGCCGGCATCAATTCGTCACCCCGGACTTGATCCGGGGTCCATGACTTCGGAGCTGCTGTGGATCCCGGATCGAGTCCGGGATGACGAAGGGAGAGAATAGGCGGGCCCCGGATCAAGTCCGGGGTGACGTTGATTTGAATTACGACGTCGCAGGGTGCCAGAGGGAGATCATCATGAACTGGTTTGGCCGGAAGGCCGCGCAGGTGCCTGCGCGGCCCGCTTTGTCGCGTGTCTACGGGAGCTGGTCGGCGCCCGCGCCGCTCACTTGGGAGGCGCAGGTGCGTGAGGGGTATCTCGCCAATGCGATCGTGCAGCGCGCTGTGCGGCTGGTGGCCGAGGCGGCAGGGTCGGCGCCCTTGACGGCAAGCAATCCGGCGCTGGCGGCGCTCGTCGCGGCGACCTCCGGCGGGCAGGGGCTCGTCGAGACGCTCGCGTCGCAGCTGCTGCTGCACGGCAATGGCTATGTGCAGATATTGGCCGATGGCGCGGGCGCGCCGGCGGAGCTGTTCGCGCTGCGGCCCGAGCGGGTGACGGTCGAGGCGGATAGCCGGGGGTGGCCGGTCGCCTATCGCTACAAGGCAGGCGGGAGCGCTGTGGTGCTGCCCGCCGAGGATGGCGCGGGACGCGTCGCGGTGGTGCATGTGAAGGCGCTGCATCCGCTCGACGATCATTATGGCGCGGGGTGCCTCGGCGCGGCTTCGGCCGCGATCGCGGCGCACAATGCGGCGGCGCGGTGGAATGCGGCGCTGCTGGGCAATGCGGCGCGGCCGTCGGGAGCGCTGGTGCACGATCCGGGCGACAAGGGAATGCCGTTGTCGGCCGAGCAGGTCGACCGGCTGCGCGAGGAGCTGGCGGAGAGTTTCGCGGGCGGGGCGAATGCGGGGCGGCCGTTGCTGCTCGAAGGCGGGCTCAGGTGGCAGGCGCTGTCGCTGTCGCCCGCCGAGATGGATTTCCTTGCGCTCAAGGATTCGAGCGCGCGCGAGATTGCGATGGCCTTCGGGGTGCCGCCGATGCTGCTCGGGCTGCCCGGCGATGCGACCTATGCCAATTATCGCGAGGCGAACCGCGCGCTGTGGCGGCTGACGGTGCTGCCCTTGTGCGCGAAGATTTTGGGCGCGATTTCGCAGGGGCTGGCGGGGTGGTTCGACGGCGCGGAGCTGCGCGTCGATCTCGACCGCGTGCCGGCGCTGGCCGAGGACCGGATGGCGTTGTGGCGCGAGGTGTCGGCGGCGGACTGGCTGAGCGCGGACGAGAAGAAGGCGCTGTTGGGCGTCGCTTGAGTGGAGACATCGACATGGACGAGGACGAGGCGCTGGCGCGGTTGATCGCGCTGGCGGGGACGAGCGCGGCCGGCGCGTCGGGTGCGCCTGACGCCGCCTTGCTGCGCGCGGTGGTCGAGGAGGCGAGCGAGCTGGGCGCGCGGCGCGCGCTCGCGCGACTGGGGCTCGCCGACGAGGCGGCGCGCGACGATGTGAGCGATTTGCGCCAGCTGCTCGGTGCGTGGCGCGATGCGAAGAAAAGCGTGTGGGCGGCGGTGGTCGACTGGGCGGTGCGCGGCGTGCTCGCATTGCTGGTGGTCGGGCTGGCGGTGAAGCTGGGGCTGCCGGGGCTGCTCAAATGAGTGCGGCGTTGGATATGGATTCACGCGGAGACGCGGAGACGCGGAGAGGGAAATGGAAATCCGGCGACACAGCCGCCCTTTCTCCTTTTCTCCGCGGCTCCGCGTCTCCGCGTGACCCCTTTTCGGTCCGGTTCGCCGGTTACGCGTCGGTGTTCGACCGCGTCGATCGCGGCGGCGATGTCGTGCGCGCGGGGGCGTTCGCGGCGAGTTTGCGCGAGGCGCGGGCGGTTCCGCTGCTGTGGCAGCACCGGCCGGGGGTGCCCATCGGGACGATCGAGACATTGGCGGAGGATGCGCGGGGCTTACGCGTGGTGGCGCGGGTGACGCATCCGGCGGCGGCGAGGCTCGTCGCGAAGGGTGCGCTGACGGGGCTGAGCTTTGGTTATCGGGTGCGCGGGGCGCGCGGGGACAGTCCGCGCGAGCTGGTGGCGCTCGACCTCGCCGAGGTGAGCCTGGTGGCGGCGCCGATGCAGCCTCTGGCGCGGGTGATTCAGGTGGTGAAGGAGTGACAAGCATGGACGATATCGAAGTGAAGGCCGATGCGCTCGAGGGGGCGTTCGATGCGGTGCTGGCGGCGGAGGCGGTCGACGAGCTGAAGGCGTCGGTCGCGGCGCTGAAGGCGCAGGTCGACGGGCAGGCGGTCGCGGCGGCGCGGCTGCCGCTCGACGGGGCGAAGGCGGCCGATCCGGCGCGGGACGCCTTTGTCGAGCGTTATCTGCGGCGCGGGATCGATGCGGGTGTCGAGATGAAGAGCCTGTCGGGGGCGTCGGGCGGCGAGGGCGGCTATGCGGTGCCGCGCGAGATCGACGGTTCGATCGCGGCGACGCTGAAGACGCTGTCGCCGATCCGGTCGATCGCGACCGTCGTGCAGACGGGGACGAGCGGGTACCGCAAGCTGGTCGCGACGGGATCGATGGGCGCGGGCTGGGTCGGCGAGACCGCGGCGCGGCCCGAGACCGCGACGCGCAGCTTCGCCGAGATCGCGCCGCCGTCGGGCGAGCTTTACGCCAATCCGGCGGCGAGCCAGGCGATGCTCGACGATGCGATGTTCAACGTCGAGGACTGGCTGGCCGAGCAGCTCGGCCGCGAGTTTGCGGTCGCGGAAGGCAGCGCGTTCGTGAACGGAAATGGCACGAACCGGCCGAAGGGCATCCTGACCTATGCCACGACGAACGAGATCGACAGCGTGCGCGCGTTCGGGACGTTACAGCATCTGGCGACGGGCACAGCGGGCGCCTTTCCGGCGTCGAACCCGCAGGACAGGCTGGTCGAGCTGGTCCATTCGCTGAAGGCGCCCTATCGCCAGGGTGCGAGCTGGGTGATGAACAGCGATACGCTGAGCCGCATCCGCAAGTTCAAGACGACCGACGGCGCGTTCATCTGGCAGCCGGGGCTGGTCGAGGGGCAGGCGGCGACGCTGCTGGGTTATCCGGTGGTCGAGGCCGAGGACATGCCCGACATCGCGGCGAACAGCCTGTCGATCGCGTTCGGCAATTTCCGCGCCGGATATCTGGTCACCGACCGCGGCGAGACGCGGATCCTGCGCGATCCGTTCAGCAACAAGCCCTTCGTGCATTTCTATGCAACCAAAAGGGTCGGCGGCGCGATCATCGATTCGCAAGCCATCAAGCTGATGAAGTTCGCCGCCAGCTAATCTGGCGCGCGATGGGCGCCCGGCGCCGGCTTCTTCCCTTTCGGAGCCGGGCCGGGCGCCAATTTTCCTGCTATCGATATCGGAAAGGATGGCCCCGCCATGCCGACCCCCTTTTTCGCCGACCTGATACGCGAGCTGTGCCAGGAGGCCGGGACCGGACCGCTGATGCCCACGGGCGCGGTGCCGGGCCATCGCCGCTTTGCGGGCGCCGTTCCGGCAAACACGCCGTTTCACTACACCGTCGCGGGGATCGCGCATCCCGACCAATGGGAGGCGGGCGAGGGGCGGATCGACGCGCTGGGCCGGCTGGTCCGCGACACGGTCGCCGCGTCGTCGAGCAGCGGCGCGACAGTCGATTTCCTGCCCGGCCTCAAGACGATCGCGCTGACCGTCGGGGCGAGCTGGTTCGCCGCGAGCGACGCCGGCGAAGCGGCGCAGGACGATGCGATCGCGGCGCTGGAAGCCGGACTTGGCGCGAGGCAGCCGCTTTCGACGACGCATGGCGCCGTGGCGAACGCGGCCGCGGGTGACTTCGTGACCGTCCGGCGCGACGGCGGCTGGGTGAATGTTCCGGTGGCGACCTTTCCGTTTCGCGATGCCGGCGGGCGTCATCTGCTGAGCGGGCCGCTCGGCGCCGGGGACGGCGGCGCGGCGGCGCCCGCCATCGGCTTTGCCGCCGATCCCGGCTGCGGGCTTTTCCGCCCGGGTGCGAACATGATCGCGATCGCGACGGGCGGGACCGAGCGATTGCGCCTGTCGGCGTCGGGAAACCTCGGCATCGGGACGAGCACGCCGGCCGCCGCACTGCACGTCGTGCAGCCGACCGCGACGATGGTGACGGTCGAGGCGACCAACGCGGGCGCCACCGACACGCAGCTGCGCATCGTGACCCCCGATCGCGACTGGCGGATCGGGCAGAATGTCGGCGGCGTCGGGGTCGGATCGCTGATCTTTTATGACGTGACCGCGGGTGCGCCGCGCCTGATCGCCGAGCCCGGCGGCGCGTTCCGGCCGGGCATGGACGGGGGCCAGACGCTGGGCACCGCGGCGGCGCGCTGGTCGCTGCTGTTCGCCGCGACGGGGGTGATCAACACGTCCGACGCGCGCGACAAGAGATGGCGCGGCGGTGCGAGCGCCGCCGAAATGCGCGCCGCGGCGCGCATTATCGCCGAGCTGGGCTTTTACCAGTGGAACGATGCGATCGCCGAAAAGGGCGCCGATGGCGCGCGCTATCATTTCGGTGTCCGGGCGCAGGCGGTGTGGTCGATCATGGCCGACGAAGGGCTGATCGCGCCGCTGGACGCCGAGGGGCGGCCCGGGGCCGCGCGCTATGCCTTCCTGTGCTGCGACGCGTGGGATGCGGAGGGCGAAACCGGGCCGGACGGCGCGCGGCGGACGGCGCGCGCGCCGGGATATCGTTTCGGGCTGCGCCCCGACCAGCTGACCCTGTTCCTGATCGCCGCGCAGGAGCGCCGGCTCGCGGCGCTGGAGGCGGCAGCATGACCGGCGCATCGGCGTTGGGATCGCGCGCGATCGGCGATGTCGCACGCCGCGACCTCGCCAGCGAATGGGGCGGGCCCGCGCCCGCGGCGCCGCAGGTCGGTGTGCCGGTCGTTCGCGAAGCGGGCCGCCGCATGATCATCCGCAAGCCCTGAGGGAAAGGACCGGCATGACGATGGTGGTGAAGGATCCGGACAGCCGGATCGATTTCGAGTTCGACTGGGCGGTCGCCTATCCCGACGGGCAGGCGGTGACGGCGAGCGTCTGGACCGTCGCGCCCGGCGAGGCGGGCGGGGTCGCGGTCGCGGGCGCGGCGCACGACCTGACGCGCGCGACCGCGACGCTGGCGGGCGGGGTCGCGGGGCGCGTCTATCGCGTCACGAACCGCGTGACGCTGAGCGACGGGCAGATCGACGAGCGGTCGATGACGGTGCGGGTGGAGGAACGGTGATGACGATGAGCCTGGTGCCGGGCGAAACCCCGGTCAGCCTGAACGAGGCACGAAGCTGGCTGCGGCTGGGGGCGACGGTCGACGATGCGGTGGTGGCGGGGCTCGTCCGCGCCGCGACCGGCATCTGCGAAGCCTTTATCGGCCAGTGGCTGATCATCCGCGTGGGTGAGGAAATCCTGCCGCTGTCGCCGGGCGGCGTGGTCCAGCTAGGCGCGCGGCCGGTCGTGGGGGTCGACGCGGTCGACCTGCTGTTACCGGGCGGCGGTGAGGCGGCGCTGGGCGCGAGCGACTATCGGACGGCGATCGCGCGCGACGGGACGGCCCGGGTAACGGTCGGCGACCCGCGCGGCGCGGTGCGGGTGCGCGTCGCGTATCGCGCGGGGATCGCCGACGGCGCGAACGGCGTTCCCGAGGCGGTCCGCCAGGGCATCGTGCGCATGACGCAGCATCTGCACGATGCGCGCGACGGCGCGGGCGAGGCCCCGCCAGCGGCGATCGCCGTGCTGTGGCAACCGTGGCGGCGCCTGACGCTGGGGGGTGGGCAATGACGAGCGCCGAAGGCGCGCTGCGCGCCAGGCTGCTGGAATATCTGGCGAGCGATGCGGCGCTGGCAGGGCTGGTCCACGGCATATTCGACGGCACCCCGCCGCGCGCCAGCGCGCCCTATGTCACGGTCGGCGCGGCCGAGGGGAGCGACTGGGGGACCAAGGACCGCGCCGGGCGCGAGGTCCGCCTGACGCTGACCCTGGTCGGCGTGGGCAGCGCAGCCGGCGACGCGGCGGCGGCGCGTATCGATGCCGTGGTCGATGCGATGCGCGGCGCGGCCGGCGCGTGGACGGTGGTCGCGGCGCGGACGATCCGGACGCGTTTCACCTTTGCCCGCGACGGCGGCTGGCGGCATGAGATGGTCGTGCGGTGCCGGTGTCTGGCCGAATAATCCTCCCTGCCGCGCAGCGGTGGGGAGGGTCATAAAATCACTCGCCCGGCAGCGTGTTGGACGATTTGTAATCCTTGAACTTGTCGGTGAAATTGGCGTGATAATCCTCGATCTGCATCGTGGCGTCTTCGGCCGCGACCTTTTCGGAATCACCGCCCGAACGGCCGAGCGCGATCACCGCCTTGCGAAAGGCTTCGCGTTCGGTCGAACAATTCGCCTTCACCGTCATTTCATATTCGGCCTCTTCCATCTTGGCCTCGAGCGCCTTCTTCATGTCGATGCGCAGGCACTTGGTGAAAGCGACACGCGTCGTGTCGACCGTCGCCGAGGGTGACTGCGCCATGAGGGCCAAAACTATTGTCGTGATCAGCATCCTGCGACTCCCCGTAAGCGGATGATTTTTTACCCGAGGAGATTAGACGATGGCGATTGAAAATGGGAGCGATTTTCTGCTGAAGATCGGCGATGGCGACGTGCCGCCCGCGTACCGGACGGTCGCCGGCCTGCGTACCACGCAGCTGTCGGTGAACGGCGAGGCGGTGAACGTCACAACCAAGGATTCGGGCGGGTGGCGCGAGCTGTTGTCGGGTGCCGGGGTGCGGTCGGTTTCGGTGAGCGCGGCGGGTATCTTTACCGGGTCGGAGGCCGAGGTGCGGCTGCGCGGCGCGGCGCTGTCAGGGGTCCTCGACGATTATGAATTGAGCTTTGAAAGCGGCGAGCGGATGCGCGGGCGCTTCCTCGTCACGCGGCTCGACTATGCCGGCGATTATAATGGCGAGCGCAACTACACGCTGAACCTGGAATCGAGCGGCGCGGTGGCGAGCCTGTGAGCGCCGCGAATGCGCTGCGCGGCGAAGCGGAGCTGCGGGTCGGCGGGCGCGTGCTGGTGTTGCGTCCGAGCTTTGCGGCGCTGGTGGCGGCAGAAGCCGAGCTGGGGCCGCTGTTCGCGCTGGTCGAGCGCGCCGCCGATGGCCGGCTGGGGCTCGGCGAGCTCGCCAGCCTGTTCTGGCACTGTGTGAAGGAGCGGCCCGAGACGCTGACGCGCGACGCGGTGGGTGACGCCGTCGTCGCCGGGGGACTGGCGGCGGTGACCCCGGCGCTGCGCGTCCTGCTGGGGCAGATATTGCAGGGACGGTGAGATGGCGGACGGCCGGCTGGGCCGGGCAGCGATTGCGCTGGCCGGGTTGATGGCGCGCGTCGCCGGATGGCGGCCCGACGAGTTCTGGGCCGCAACGCCCGCCGATGTGCGCGCGGTGCTGGCGGGATGGGTCGAGGCCGACGGAGACCCGCCGGTCGACGGCACGGCGCTCGCGGCGATGATGGAGAGATTTCCCGATGGGTGACGAGATCGACGAGATGGTCGTGGCGGTGCGCGCCGATACCGGCGCATTCCGGTGCGACATTGCGGTGCTGCGCGCCGAGCTGGGCGGCCCCCTCGTCGCGGGCGCCGAGGATGCGGGGCGCGCGATCGAGCGCGCGCTGTCGCGGGCGATCGTGAGCGGCAAGCTGGGGTTCGAGGATCTGAAGCGGCTCGCGCTGTCGGTGATGAACGAGATCGCGCGCGCGGCGATTTCGGGCGGCATCAACGCAGCGATGGGCGGCAGCGGCGGATCGGGGGGCGGAGCTGGAGGATTGCTGTCGCTCGGCACCTCGATCGCGATGGCGCTGTTCGGGGCGCCGGGGCGCGCGACGGGCGGGCCGGTGAGCGCCGGACGCGCCTATCGCGTCGGTGAGCGCGGGCCCGAATTGTTCGTGCCGACGGCGAGCGGGCGGATCGAGGCGGGCGGGGTCACACGCAATATTGCGATCACCGTCAACGTCCGTGGCGAGCCCGGGAGCGAGCCGCAAAGGCTGGCGCAGACGGGGCGGCAACTGGCGCGCGCCGTGCGGCGCGCGGTCGCGGCGGGAGAGGATTAAAACGTTGGGGCGTGCTGATAAGCCCCTCCCCTTCAGGGGAGGGGTTGGGGTGGGGGCCATCGGCCTTGCGCGGGGCCGATAGCCCCCACCCCACTGCACTAGCGAGCAAGCTCGCAAGTTCCGTTGCCCCTCCCCTGAAGGGGAGGGGTTTATGCTATAAACCGGAAAGGCTGTTGCGATGGGCTGGGGATTGGTGGCGGCGGCCGAGCCGCATCATCGGAAAGGCTGGCTGAAGCGGTTCGACCCGCGCTTCTGGACGGTCGATTTCGCGCGGCCGATGATGGCGAGCGTGACGAGCGCCGCGCCGGGGGCGCTGCGCGTCGAGGCGGTGTTTTACCGGAAGCAGGACCTGGCGGGGCTGATCTGGGAGGCCGAGGACCGGTGGGATCATCCGCTGCTCGCCTATGAGACGAAACGCGATTTCCGGCATATGCAGCTGAGCTTCCGCTGGCGGTCGGGCGGGGTGAAGCCGCTCGACGCGCTGCACGGGCCGACGCTGACGATCGAGGGACGCGATGCGGCGGGAAACCCGCGCGCCTGGTATGTGCGGCTGTGGAATTATGCGACGGGGACGGGCGAGGACGCCGTCGTCACGCTCGATTTCGACGCGCTCGCGGGCGGTTTCCTGCTGCCCGGCGAGGCCGACCCGGTGTGGGCGGGCGACATCGACCGGATGTTCATTTCGCTGGTGCCGCCGGACTATGATGGCGGCGAGGCCGGGCTGGCAGCGCCGGCGGCGGGCTGGGCCGAGATGAGCGCGATCGCCGCGTCGGGGTCGGGGTCGGTTCTGGCGATCGGCGATGTGGTGATGCCCGAATTGGACCCGGCTAAAGGGGGACTCGGGATCGCGAGCGGCTACGACGACAGCTACCATCTGACGCCGGCGCGGCTGGTGCGCCAGGTCGTGCAGCTCGGTTATCGCGGCGATATCGTCCATTATGTCGGGATGAGCCATTATATGCGGATCGAGGCGGCGGCGGACGGTTTTCATGCGAGCGTCGCGGGCGGGGCGCTCAATGCGCCGTGCGCGGCGTGGCATACGGGGTTCGCGAGCGCGTGCCGCGATGTCGGGCTGGGAGTGATCTGGTCGCTCTCCTACGAACTGTTCGACGCCTATTGCCACGACGACTGGAAACAGCGGGCGAGCGACGGAGCGCCGGCGCTGACGGGGTGGGAGCCGCCATCGACCTTGCTGTCGCCCGCGAACGCAGCGGCCATGGGATATTTGCAACTCGTCGCGCGGGCTTTTGTCGCGATCGGAGCGGCGGCGGGGCTGCCGCCGAAGTTCCAGGTCGGCGAGCCGTGGTGGTGGATCGCGGGCGGGGGCCGGATCTGTGCCTATGACACGGCGACGACGGCGGCGCTGGGGTCGGCGAGCGTGGCGATTGCCGACGTGCGCGGGGGTTTGACGGCGCCGCAGCTCGCGATGCTCGATGCGTTGGGGGCGCTGCTGGCGACATCGACCGCGGCGCTGGTTGCCGCGGCGCGCGACGAGGCGGGGGCGGTGCATTTGGTAAGCCATTTGCTCGTTTACCTGCCGACCGTTCTCGACCCGGCGGCTCCGGCGGTGCGGCGCGCCAATGTGCCACTCGGGTGGGCGGCGCCAGCGTTCGATGTGCTGCAGCTCGAGGATTACGACTGGGTCACCGGCGGGCGCGGCGCCGAGACGGCGGGTGCGCGCGGGGCGATGGTGCTGCGGCTGGGCTATCCAGTGGACGAACAGCATTATTTTTCGGGTTTCGTGCTGCGCGCGGAGGATCGCGCGCAATGGGCGGCGATCGCCGATGCGGCCGGCCAAGCGCGGCGCGCGGGGGTGGCGCGGGCGTTCGTCTGGGCGCTGCCGCAGGTCGCGCGCGACGGGTTCGTGATCTTTGACGGGGAGGATGAGGTGCAGGCTTTCGATGCGGTGGATTTCCCGCTGGCGATCGGGCGCGAGGCGATGGTCGCGACCGAATTTTCGACGCAGATCGTAAGCTCGCCGTCGGGGCATGAGCAGCGCGCGAGCGAATGGGCCGAGGCGCGGATGCGTTATGATGCGGGGCCGGGGATCCGGTCGGAGGCCGACGTGCGGCTGCTCGCCGACTTTTTCCGCGCGCGGCGCGGCGCGGCGCGGGCGTTCCGTTTTCGCGACCCGTTCGATGGCAGTTCGGCGGCGGACGGCGGCTTGCCGGCGGCGAGCGACCAGATGCTCGGTCTCGGCGACGGGGTGCGGCGCCAGTTCGCGCTGGTGAAGCGCTACGGTGCCGGCGATGCCGAACAGGTGCGCCGCATCGCGCTGCCGGTCGAGGGCAGCGTGCGCGTTTCGGTCGACGGGCTGGAGACCGCGGGGTTCGCAATAACCGATGCGGGCGAGGTGCTGCTCGATGCAGCGCCCGCGGCGGGGTTCGCCGTGCGCGCGGGCTTTCTGTTCGACGTGCCGGTGCGCTTTGCCGAGGACCGGCTGGAGGCGAGCCGCGCGACCTTCCTTGCGGGCGAGGTGGCGAGCGTGCCGCTGGTCGAGGTGCGGGCATCCCGGGGCGCTTCGACATGACGATGACGGCGGCGCCCGGATGGCTGCGCGAGGAAGTCGTGACGCTCGCGTGGTGCTGGCGGCTGGCGCGGCGCGACGGGGTCGTGGTCGGGCTGACCTCGCACGACCGCGACCTCGCGGTGGGCGGGATCGTCTATCGCGCGGCGCCGGGGATGAAGCCGTCGGCGCTCGAGACGAGCGACAGCCTCGACGCGGCGACGATGGATCTGGAAGGCGCGATCGCCAGCGATGCGATCGCGGCGCGCGACCTCGACGCCGGGCGCTGGGACGGGGCGGAACTGGAACTGTTCGTGACCGACTGGAGCGCGGCGGATGCTGCGCCGGTGACGGTCGCGCGCGGATCGCTGGGCGCGATCGAGCGGCGCGGGACAGCGTTTGCGGCGGAGCTGCAAGGGGTGACGCGGCTGCTCGACCGGCCCGTGTGCCCCGCGACGTCGCCGTCGTGCCGGGCGGAGCTGGGCGACCGGGCGTGCCGTGTCGATCTGGCGCCGTTGACGCACTTTCGGCGCGTGATCGCGGTCGACGGCCGCACGGTGACACTCGACGCCGTTGCAGGCGGCATGGGGTTTGGCGAACTGATGTGGATGGAGGGCGCGAATTGCGGGCTGGCGAGCCCGGTGATTGCCGCCGACGGCGCGATCCTGCACCTCGCCGAGGCGCCGGCTTTTGCCCCGGCGGGTCCGGTCCGCGTGCGGTTGATCGAAGGATGCGACCGGCAGCTGGCGACCTGCCGCGACCGCTTTGCCAATGCGGTGAATTTCCGCGGCGAGGCGCATCTGCCCGGCAACGACCTGCTGACGCGCTATCCCGGTGGATGAGGCGCCAGCGGACGGTCGGGGCGCGCGCGCCTTTGCGGCGGCGCGGGCGATGGTGGGGGCGCCGTTCCGCCCGCAAGGGAACGATCCGGCGACGGGGCTCGACTGCGCCGGGCTGGTATGGGCGGCCTATGCCGCGGCGGGGCGGCGGCTGGTGCGGCCGGTGGGCTATCCGCTGCGCGGTTGGGCGCAGGGGCGCATCGAAGCGGCGCTGGCGGCGGCGGGGTTCGTGCCGGTCGGCGGGATGCCCCGCGAGGGCGATGTGGCGTTGATTGTCTATCCGGCAGGGCAGTTTCATCTGGGGCTGCCGGGCCCCGATACATTCATTCACGCCCATGCCGGGCTCGGCCGGGTGGTGGAGACGCCGCTCGATGCGGAGATGTGTGCGGCGCAGCGATGGCGGTTGCGGCCCAGCCCTCCCCGCTGCGATTAGCCAGCAGCCTGGCAGGTCTCGTCCCCCTCCCGCAGGCGGGAGGGGAGATCAGTTTGTTCATCGGGAGCATAGCATGGCGACTTTGGTGCTGACGGTGGTCGGCGGGATTGTCGGGGGGCCGGTCGGCGCCGCGATCGGCGCGGCAATCGGCCAGCAGGTCGATGCGGCGATTTTCAGACCCAAGGGGCGCGAAGGACCGCGGCTGGCCGACCTGAAAGTGCAGGCGTCGACCTATGGCCAGCAAATTCCGAAACTGTTCGGGACGATGCGCGTCGCGGGCAGCGTGATCTGGGCGACCGACCTGGTCGAACGGCGGAGCAAGCGCGGCGGCGGCAAGGGACGGCCGTCGACGACCGAATACAGCTATTCGGTATCGCTCGCGGTTGCGCTGTCGTCACGGCCGATCGGCGCGGTCCGGCGAATCTGGGCCGACGGCAATCTGCTGCGCGGATCGAGCGGGACGTTCCAGGAGCGCTGTATCTTTCGCTGGCATGACGGAAGCGAGGACCAGGCGGTCGACCCGCTGATCGCCTCGGCGCTGGGGATCGGTTCGGCGACCGCCTTTCGCGGGCTCGCCTACGCGGTGTTCGAGGATCTGGAGCTGGGAGCGTTCGGCAACCGGATCCCCTCGCTGACGTTCGAGGTCGAGGCCGATGCGGCGAGCGTCGATGCGGGGATGATCGGCAACAGCCTGCTCGGCGAGGCGGGGCGCTGCGCCGGCGATTGGCCTTTTGCGGGCTATGCGGCATCGGGCGACCGCGCGCGCGACGCGCTCGCACCGCTGTTCGATGTCGACGCGGTCCGGCTGGCGAGTGGCCCCGACATGTGGCGCCTCGCGCCCGCGGGGCTGGCGGGGGCGCCGCTGGCGCTCGGCGATTTCCGCGAGGCGGGACGTAACGAGGTGCCGGCGGACCGCGCCGAGCAGCGCCGCGCGCCCTTGTCGTCGCTGCCCGGTTCGGTCCGGCTGCGCCATTACGAGCCCGACCGCGATTACCAGCTTGGGCAGCAATCGAGCCGGGTCGCGGGGGGCGGGGTGCGCGAGGAGCGGATCGACCTGCCCGCGGTCCTGCCGGCGGGGTCGGCGCGCGCGCTGGCCCAGCGGCTGGCGACCGCGGCCGCCGACGGGCGCGAGACGCTGATCTGGCACGCCGACCTGGCTGCGCTCGCGCTGCCGGTCGGCCGGGTGGTGATTTTGGCCGACGGCAGCGCATGGCGGCTGGCGGGGCGGACGGTTCGCGCGCGCGACATCCTGCTCGAACTCAGGCGCCACGCGCCGCTCCCGGCCGTCGACCTTCCGGCGACGCCGGGGATTCCGGTCCCGGCGCCCGACTGGCCCGATGCCGTCGGCACGGTGCATCTGTTCGACCTTCCCAATATCGGTAGCCCGGCGGCGTCGGCGCCGCATATCCTGATTGCCGGTGCCGGGAGCAACGATGGCTGGCGCGGGGCCGATTGCTGGATTGTGCCCGCCGAAGGGGCGGAGCCCGTTCCCGTCGGCGCGCTGCGGCCGGCGGCGGCGCTGGGCCGGCTCGCCGCGCCGCTGGCGGCAGCGACAGACGGCCTCTTCGATCTTTTCAACAGCGTGCTGGTCGAGCTGGTCAATCCGGCTATGATACTCGAATCGGTGGACGATTTGGCGCTGCTGGGCGGCGCGAACCGCGCGATGATGGGCAGCGAATTGTTGCAGTTCGGCGCCGCCGATATCGTCACGCCGGGGGTCTGGCGGCTGTCGCGGCTGCTGCGCGGGCGCGCCGGCACCGCGGCCGATGCGCCGCATATGGCCGGGACGGCATTCGTCCTGCTCGACGATTCCGCGCTCCTGCCGCTGCCCGGGACGATTGCCGGATGGGCGGAAGGGGGCGGTGCGGTGCTGCAATGGGCGCCGCGCGGCGGTACGGCGCTGACCGAGGTCGCCGTGCCGGCAACCGGCCGGGCGTTGCGGCCGCCGGCGCCCGTTCACGGACAGATCCGGCCCGACGGCGCGGGAGGTGTGACGATCGGCTGGATCCGGCGCAGCCGCGTCGATACCGGCTGGCGCGACCATGTCGACCTGCCGCCGGGCGAAAGCCGCGAGGCGTGGCACATCGCCCTTTCCCCCTTTGTCCCCGGTATCGGGCCGTGGGAAAGCGCGTCGTCGACCCTGCATATCGGCGCAGGCGAGTTTGCCGCGCTGCCCCCGGGGTGCACGATCGAGATTCGCCAAGCGGGGGACTTCGCGCTGTCGCCGCCGCTGTCCCTGCCGCTGACCTGACTTGCCGCCGACCTGAAAGGACAAGCCATGACCGATATGCCAAGCACATCGCGCTTTGCGTTACCGTTACTCGCCGTCGCGCAGGCGCAGAAGGAGGTAACGCACAACGAGGCGTTGACCCGCCTCGATGCGTTAATTCACCCCGCCGTCGTAGCCGGACCGCTCACCGTTCCGCCCTCCGGTCCCGCCAGCGGGCAGTGCTGGATCGTCGGTGCCGCACCCACCGGCGCCTGGGCGGGGCAGGACAATGCGCTGGCGCTCTGGACCGATGGCGGGTGGCGTTTTACGCCGCCGCGCGAGGGCATGTCGGTGACCCGCCTGACCGATGGCAAGCGGCTTCGTTTCGAAGCGGGCGCCTGGATCGCGCCGGGGGTGATTTATGCCCCCGCTGGCGGGTCGACAATCGACTCCGAAGCGCGTAGCGCGATCTCAACGTTGATCCTTCACCTCGCCGCGCAGGGTCTTCTGATTTCAGGCTGAATTTCCATTCATTCGCATCGTCAGTGCGACTTTTTGGCAACAGATTGACGATTTGTTCACTTGCACGGAACCAAAGCGGCTAGTAGGACGTCTGCCGAGACGTATATCTCAATTGAAAGGGGAATTACTATGAGGAAGCTTGCCGTCGCTCTGGCGTTGGCCTCCACCACCCTGGCGTCGCCCGTTCTGGCGCGCGACAACTCCTGGTATGTTGGTGTGGGTGCTGGCGCAATGCTCGTCGAGGACCTGGACCTCGATATCGGCACTTTCAACAATGCCGGTACGCTCGATCATCGCACTGGCTATGATTTCGAAGGCACCGTCGGCTATGACTTCGGCGGTTTCCGTGCGGAAGTCGAAGTCGGTTTCCGCGAAGCCGACATCAAGGCTGGCCGCTTCACGACTCCGGGCATCCCGCAGTCGGTTAGCGGCGCTGGTACGCTGGCAACCGGTTCCTTTGACCTCGCCGGCGACACGAACGCGCTGAGCTTCATGGTCAACGGCATGCTCGACTTCGGCGACGACGATGGCCTTCAGGGCTTCATCGGCGGTGGCGCCGGTGTCGCTCGCGTTTCGGTCGAACCGGTCTATGCCGGTAACTTCCTCGACGATTCGGACACGGGCTTTGCCTGGCAGGCGATCGCGGGTATCCGCGCTCCGCTCAGCGACAGCATCGACGTTGGCCTGAAGTATCGCTTCTTCAACGCCGACAACCTCGACCTGGTCGACCAGCGCGGCCGCGACGTTTCGACGCGCTTCCGTTCGCACTCGATCCTCGGCACGCTGACGTTCAACTTCGGTGGTGCTCCGGCACCGGTGGAACCGGCTCCGCCGCCTCCCCCGCCGCCGCCGCCCCCGCCTCCCCCGCCGCCCCCGCCGCCGCCGCCGGTGGTTTGCGAGCCTGGGCCGTACATCGTGTACTTCGACTGGGATAAGTCGGACATCACGCCGGAAGCGGCTTCGACGCTCGACAACGCGATCAGCGCCTACAACCGTGGTTGCACGGGTACGCAGGTCATGCTCGCCGGTCACGCTGACCGTTCGGGTTCGGCCCGGTACAACGTCGGCCTGTCGGAACGCCGCAACGCCGCGGTTCGCAGCTACCTCACCGCTCGCGGTGTGTCGGATGGCTCGATCAGCGCGCAGGCGTTCGGCGAAACCCGTCCGGCCGTTGCGACCGCCGACGGCGTCCGCAACGACCAGAACCGTCGCGTGGAAATCACTTACGGTCCGAACTCGGGCATGTAAGACCGGTTTCCATCCCCGACGGGGACTGGAAGAAAAAGAAGGGCGGCATCGAAAGGTGCCGCCCTTTCTTTATGTTCGGCTCGCGTTGGCCTGTTCGGGTGCTCGTCGATATCGGGCTTGTCTCAACGGTATTATGATATACCATTACAAATGGAGCAGGGGCGACCTTTGCTCCGGATGACGGGGTGGGCTCCCGATAGTCGCGGACCGCCTCCCCGAAACGGGAGAGAAGCCATGCGCCGACGCCGCAGCATTTTCCGCACCGACCCCAATGCCAGCCCGCTGATCAACACGACGCCGCTGATCGACGTCATGCTGGTGATGCTGGTGATGTTCATCATCACCATCCCGCCGCCGACGCACAGCGTCGATGTCACGCTGCCCGCCGGGCCGCCTCCGGACGCGGCCGTGCTCGACCAGAATCGCGTGACGATCGACACCGCGGACGTGATCCGCTGGAACGACGAGGCCGTCGACCTCGCGCAGCTCGGCCTGTTGGTAAAACAGGCCGCCGAACGCCCCGATCCCGCGGCGATCCTGCTCGAGCCCGATGCCCGGGCGCGCTATCTGCGCGTCGACGAAGCGATCGGCGCGATCCGGCGCAACGGCGGGTCGAAACTCGCCTTTCCCGGCATCCACAGCTATGCCGGCCTGATCTGATCGCGGCCCGGATTCCTGTCGCGCGTCAGACGGCGGGGGCCGTTCCGGGCCGGAGATAGCGCATCATATAGCTGACATAGTCGGCCTTGCCGAGCGGGACGCCCATGTGGCGCAGCACCGCATAGGCCGCGGTGCGGTGGAAGTAGAATTGCGGCTGCGCCCAGTCGCGGACATAGTCGAACGCGCGCATATCGAAGGCCATGCCGTTGGGCAGCGTGAAGCTGACGCCGCGGTCGCCGTCATCGCCGAGCGCGGCGGGATCGACGGTGTCGAGGATGGCGAGGGCGGCCGCGAGCTGATCCTGCATCCCCGCGAAATCGGTGGCATCCTCGGCAAAATCCGGGACATCGGCTTCCGCGAGACGCGCGAGCGGCTGCAACGCCTGGATGCACGTAAAGCGGACCTGCGCGGCGAGCGGGAACATGTCGGGCGCGAGGCGCGCGATGGCGAACTGCAACTCGCCGATGCCATTCTCCTCGCCCCACGCGCGTGCGCGCGACAATTCACCCGACAGGGCGCGCAGGCCGTTCTGATACGCCGGCACGGTGAGGTCGTAGAGCATCGTCATATCCTTCATTGATCGGGTGGTCAGGCGGCGGCGAGATTGTCCTGGAACTGGAGCCGCGCGACGCGGGCGTAGAGGCCGTCGGCAGCGACGAGTTCGTCGTGCTTGCCCTCCTCGACGATGCGGCCGTCGTCCATCACGACGATGCGGTCGGCGGCGCGCACGGTGGCGAGCCGGTGCGCGATGACGATCGTCGTGCGGTCGTGCATCAGCGTTTCGAGCGCGTCCTGGACGAGCTTTTCGGATTCGGCGTCGAGCGCCGAGGTCGCTTCATCGAGCAGCAGCAGCGGCGCACGGCGGAGCAGCGCGCGCGCGATCGCGACGCGCTGGCGCTGGCCGCCCGACAGGCGGGCGCCGCCTTCGCCCATGAAGGTGTCGAGCCCCTCCGGCAGTTTGCGCAGAAACTCCTCGGCATTGGCGGCGCGCGCCGCCTCCCACAATTCCTCGTCGCTTGCCGTCCAGTTGCCGTAGCGCAGATTGTCGCGCGCCGAGGCGGCGAAGATCACCGTTTCCTGCGGAACCATCGCGATACGCGCGCGGATGTCGGCGGGGTCGGCCTCGGTGAGCGGAACGCCGTCGAGCAGGATCTGCCCGCCCTGCGGGTCATAGAAACGCTCGGCGAGCTGGAAGATCGTCGACTTGCCGGCGCCCGAGGGGCCGACGATCGCAACCGTCTCGCGCGGGCGGATCGCGAGGCTGAAATTGTGGAGTGCGGGCGCGTCGGGGCGGGTCGGATAGTGAAATTCGACGTTTGCGAATTCGAGCGTTCCAAGCGGCGGTTCGGGGAAGCGGCGCGGCTTGGCGGGGGGCGCGATGCTCGCTTCGGCGTGGAGCAGCTCGCTCAGCCGCTCGGCCGCCCCGGCGGCGCGGAGCAGGTCACCATAGACTTCGGTAAGCGCGCCGAACGCGCCCGCGACGAGCCCGCCGGTGAGGACGAAGGCGGCGATCGTGCCGCCGGTGATCGTGCCCTGCGCAACGCCTTCGGCGCCGTACCAGAGCAAGGTGGTGATCGCGCCGAAAAGGAGGCCGATCACCGTTGCGGTGATGATCGCGCGGAGGCGGATGCGGCGCTTGGCGGTCGCGAAATTGGCCTCGACCGCGACCGAGAAACGTTCGGCCTCGCGTGCTTCCTGGCCGAACGCCTGGACGATCTTCATCGCGCCCATCTGTTCGGCGGTGGTCGCACCGATGTCCGCGACGCGGTCCTGGCTCGTCCGCGAGACCTTCTGGAGCCGCCGGCCGAGGAGGACGATCGGCAGGATGATGACGGGGATGCCGAGCAATATGCCCGCGGTCAGCTTGGGCGAGAGGCTGAACAGATAGATGATGCCGCCGATGCCCATCACCGTGTTGCGCAGCGCGACCGAGACCGTGGTGCCGACGACCTGTTCGATGATCGCCGTATCCGACGTCATGCGCGAGGCGATTTCGGACGGGCGGTTCTCCTCGAAGAAGCCGGGGGCGAGGCGCAGCAGATTCTGCTGTACGGCCTGACGGATGTCGGCGACGGTGCGTTCGCCGAGCCAGCTCACGAAATAGAAACGCAGCGCGGTCGCGAGGGCGAGCGCGACGCAGATGGCGTAGAAGAGCCGGAAATGCGGCGCGACGTTGCCGCCGCCGGCGATGAAGCCGCTGTCGATCATCTCCTTGAACTGGTACGGGATGGCGAGCGTCGCGAACGCGGCGATCCCGAGCGCAATCGCGGCGACGACCAGCTGCAGCGGATAGCGACTGGCATAATGCCACACCATGCGCAGGCTGCCGAGCTTGCGGCGGGATTCAGCGGAAGCTTTCGCGGCGGAAAGGTCGGGTTGGCTGGCCATCGCACCGGCCCTAGCAGCGGCGGGGACCGCGCTCAACGATGCAGAATGCGGCTCTGCTTCAAGCACTTTGAAGGAACGCTGCAAGGGAGCGCGGCAAGGACGCCGCGCTCCCCCGTTTTCAGCGGTTGTCGAGCTGCGCGCGCACGGCGCGAAGCCCCGTCTGGGTGATCCGGTACGGCGCGCCGCCGTGCGAACCGATGAAGCCGCGGCGCCGCAGCCGGTTGAACAAGGACAGGCCGGTACTGGCGAGGACGAAGCCGTCACGAGTGAAGCACAGGGCCTCGACAATATGGCCGTCCTCGCCGCGCCGATGACGGATCATGCCGCCTTGCGCCAGCACATGGAGCACACGCTGCTCCGCTTTCGAGATATTCATGCGATATGTCCGGATTTTGCATGCAACAACGGCGCGCCGACACGGGGTCGGCACGCAGCGCACATCCCGTTTTCGCCGGGATGTTAGCGGTTGCCCGCAATCTCAGACATAGTCACTCCATCGGCGCATCATGCGCCGCGGCGCGCAGATTATTCACAATCGGTACGCCTCGCAATGATTTTGATGCATTGCACAATGAGACGGAGCCCCTAGACTGCTAACCAATGAGCAGGCGCCGAAGAGCGCCGCCGGGCAACGCAAGGACTGACAAGAATATGCTGTATCACGCCTTTGACATGCAGAAGAACTGGCTCGCCGGGGCGAGCGCGCTCGCCACGGCGGGTGCGCAGGTGATGCAGCATCCGGCGAATCCCTTGGGCTATTTCAGCGGCAGCCCGATGTTCGCCTCGGCGCTCGAGGTGTTCGCGCACGCGTCGGCGCCGCGCGGCAAGCCGGGGTTCGAACTGTACGAGACAATCGTCGACGGCGAGACGGTGCGCGTCGCCGAGGCGATCGAGGCGCGCATGCCGTTCGGCCAGCTCAAGCATTTCAAGCATAAGGGCACCAAAGACGCCCCGAAATTGCTGATCGTCGCGCCGATGTCGGGCCATTATGCGACGCTGCTGCGCGGCACGGTCGAGCGGATGCTGCCCGGCCACGACGTCTGGATCACCGACTGGCGCGATGCGCGCAACGTGCCGCTGGAGGCGGGCAAGTTCGACCTCGACGATTATGTCGATTATCTGATCGCGTGGCTCGAGCATATCGGCCCCGGCGCGCATATGCTGGCGGTGTGCCAGCCGTCGGTGCCGAGCCTCGCCGCCGCGGCGATCATGGCCGCGAACAGGCACAAGTGCCGGCCGAAAACGCTGACGATGATGGGCGGCCCGATCGACACGCGCAAGGCGCCGACCGCGGTCAACGACCATGCGATGACGCGCCCGCACGCCTGGTTCCAGGAAAATGTCATCGCGACCGTCCCCGCCTATTATCCGGGCGCCGGGCGCCGCGTCTATCCGGGCTTCCTCCAGCTTGCGGGCTTCATGTCGATGAACCTTGGCAATCACATGATGAGCCACTGGGAGATGTTCAAACATCTGGTCGATGGCGACGGCGAGAGCGCCGACAAGACCAAGGAATTCTACGATGAATATCGCGCGGTGTGCGACATGACCGCCGAATTCTACCTCCAGACGGTCGATGTGGTGTTCCAGCGCCATTTGCTGCCGAAGGGCGAGATGACGCATCGCGGCCAGCCGGTCGATGTCGGCGCGATCGAGGATATCGCGATCCTCGCGATCGAGGGCGAGCGCGACGATATTTCAGGGATCGGCCAGACCAAGGCGGCGCTGACGATCGCCAAGGCACTGCCGGCGGAAAAGAAGAAATATCTGATGGCGAAGGGCGTTGGCCATTACGGTATTTTCAACGGCCGCAAATGGCGCGAAGAGATCGCGCCGGTGGTCGAGAAATGGATTCGCGCGCACGGCGGCTGAGGCGGATAGCAGTTCCTCATCGAATAATCATCTGCGGGTTGACTGGTCGGTCACGAAGGTATAGCTGGCCGCCCATGAACAACCGCTCGATCTTTTTTTATTATTATCTCGTCATTTGACGGGGTGATTTCGCGCGCCCCGGTTCTGGGGCGAATGAGCAGGTTTCAAGAAACTAGCTATCTTCCATCGCCTCGAAACGCAGACGCGTGTTCGTGATGGGAGGGTAAAGCCGGTAGTTCCGGCAGCCGGACTGTAAATCCGGCCCTTTGTAAGGGAGTGGAGCGTAACCACACCCTCCCACCAGAAATCAATTTTTCCCGAACGCCACTATCCTCGCCAATGGTTATTCGCTGCCGCCACCGCGTGCCGCATTTAATGCCAGGGCGACGTCCGCACGCTCCAGTAGACAATGTAGAGCAATCCCGCCCAGAGCAGGAGGATGAACGCCATGCCGGCGCGGCTCGACGGGCGTTCGCTTGCGGTTTCGGCGGCAGCGTGGAGTTCGGCCCAGAGCGGCGCGGGGATCAGCCGCCGGACCGTGAGCAGGCCGAGCGGCACGATGATCAGGTCGTCGAGCCAGCCGAGCACCGGGATGAAATCGGGGATGAGGTCGATCGGCGACAGCGCATAGGCCGCGACCGCGATCGCCAGCACGCGCGCGAGCATCGGCACGCGCGGGTCGCGCGCGGCGAGCCACGCGGCGTGCGCCTCGACCGCGAGGCGGTGGCCGAGGTCGCCGATGCGCTCGGAAAGGGATTTGCCGGTCATCATTTGATCATTACTGTCCCCGCATGGCTATCCAACTGAAAAGCGCGCGCGTCGAACGCTGGCCGGTCGCGGGCGCGTTCGTCATCAGCCGCGGGACGAAGACGCATGTCGACGTCGTCGTCGCCGAGATCGCGGGCACCGAGGGAGCCATCGGGCGCGGCGAGGGCACGCCGATCGATTATCATGGCGAGGATGCCGCGGGATGCCGCGACCAGATATTGCTCGCCGCGCCGCATATCGCGGAGATGGGCGCCGCCGACGCGCGTGCCGCGGTGCAGGAGTTGATGGCGCCGGGCGCGGCGCGCAACGCGCTCGACTGCGCGCTGTGGGACCTCGAGGCGCGGCAGCGGGGGCTGCGGCTGTGGCAGCTCGCCGGATGCGACGGCGCGCCGACGTCGCGCGTCACGGCTTTCACCATCTCGCTCGGCACCCCCGGCGCGATGGCCGAACAGGCGGCGACCGCCGCGGCGGACGGCTATCGCCTGCTCAAGCTCAAGCTGACCGGCGAGGGCGATCGGCTCCGCGTCGCCGCGGTGCGCAAGGGCGCGCCCGAAGCGCGGCTGATCGTCGATGCGAACGAAGGCTGGGGCGCGATCGACATTTTGAGCGAGGCCGAAGCACTCGCCGACATGGGGGTCGAAATGATCGAGCAACCGGTCCCCGTCGGCGCCGACGCGCTGCTCGACCCGATCTATGCGCCGATCCCTTTCGTCGCCGACGAAAGCTGCCACACCGCGGCCGACGTCGCGCGCATCGGCACCTTCTACGACGGGGTGAACATCAAGCTCGACAAGGCGGGCGGGCTCACCGAGGCGCTCAAGATCGCCGACGCCGCCGATGCCGCGGGGCTGTCGATCATGGTCGGGTGCATGTTGTCGACCAGCCTCGCGATCGCGCCTGCCTTCGTGCTGGCGCAGCGCGCGCGCTGGGTCGACCTCGACGGTCCCGCCCTGCTGGAGCGCGACCGCGAGGGCGGGTTCGAGTTTCGTGAGGGACGGATCGGGCCGCCGGTGCTTTAGGCGTCGCCCTGCGAAGCGCGTTTCAGAGTCGCGTGCCCCTGAACGCGGCAGCTGTCGGTATCAAGCTGCCACATAGGCGTAAAACGATGGCGGCCCCCGCCTTCGCGGGGGCGACGCCTATCTATAGTGTTTATCTAGAGCGCCACTTGGGCGTGCTGGCCGAGTTCGCCTTCCTTCATCGTCATGCCCGTCGCGAGTTTGAACAGACCCTTGATGCTCGGGTCGGCGGTCCAGATTTCGGCATTATCGAGATCGAAGCGCAAGAGAACGAGCTTCGGGTCGTCCTTGCCGCCTTCGTACCAGGCCGCGATGCTGTTGTTCCACAATTTGTCGAGCACCGCGCGGTTTTCCTCGCGGCGCAGCGTGCCCGAAATGCAGGCGAACAGGTCGTGACCCTTCGCGGCGAACTGCGCCATCGCGTCGCCGCCCGCCGCGAGCCGGTTATCGGTCGCGGTGAAGAACCAGAAGGCGCTGCTGGCATCCTTGTCGAGCTGGGCATTCATCGGGATATGATGCTCGCGCTCGCCGGTCGCGCCGAGCATGACATAGGGGCTGTCGGCCAGCGCTTTCCAGAATTGCTTCTTGATATCGTCGCTCATGGGAACGGCTCCTTTCGTCCCCTCGATGACCGATCAACGCCGCAATCGGCCGGTCGTTGCCCGGTTCAACGCAGCCGCGGCTCCGCATAGCTGACGACCTCATATTCGATGCCGTCGGGATCGAAGAAATAGAAGCGGCGGCCCGGCTCGTAATCGCCATGCTCGAACGGGACGAGGCCCACCGCCTTCACGCGCATCTCGATCGTGTCGAGATCGTCGACCTGCACCCCGACATGGTTGAGCGGCGCGCCCTTCGGATGTTGCGCGCCGGCATGCTGGCCGTCGGGTCCGGTATAGAGCGCGATATAGGCGGAGTCGCTGCCGAGGTGGATCGTCCGGCCGCCGTCGCGCGCGGGACCACGCCAGCGCTCGTGCCAGCCGAAGATCGCCGAGAGGATTCCGGCCGTCCGGTCGGGATCGCTGACCGTCAGATTCACATGTTCGATGAAGGGGTGCGTCACCTTGTCTTCTCCTGATTCGCATTGACGCGCGGCTTATGAAAGCTCAAGTCAGGTTGAGATCAAGGAAAAAGGACGGGAAGAAAGTGATGCATCGGACCGACCTGATCGCGATCGGCGAACTTGCGGCGCGCACCGGCGTCGCGGTGTCGGCGATCCGCTTTTACGAAGCGAAGGGGCTGGTCGAAGCGCTGCGCACGGGGGGCGGGCAGCGGCGCTTCCTGCGCGCCGATATCCGCCGCGTCTCCTTCATCCTGATCGCGCAGCAACTGGGGCTGAGCCTCGAGGAGATTGCCGACGAGCTGGCGCGGCTTCCGGCGGGGCGGACGCCGAACGGTGCCGACTGGACGCGGATCAGCACCGGGCTTCGCGCGCGGATCGATGCGCAGATCGCGGCGCTTCAGCGGACGCGCGAACTGCTCGGCGACTGCATCGGCTGCGGCTGCCTGTCGCTGAAAAAATGCGGGCTTTATAACCGCGACGACAAGGCGGCGCAGCGCGGCGCCGGGCCGCGCTACCTGCTCGGCGACCGGGCGAAAGAGATTGCCGAAATGGGCTGACGGGCAAGGTCGACAGCGGTCGACACGTCCGGGAATGTGATGTCCCGAACCCGGCGTCGATGCGCACCTGTACCGTGGCGCCCGACAGCAAGACGATGACCGAGACGGTCGTCTATTTCACCGCCGAAGGCGTGCCCGCGATGCGGACGAATTATTGCGCTGAGGGCGACGGGCGAACGTCCGCTATGGGGTGGGGAGCGGGCGGTCCTGACCCCTTCCTCTTCAGAGGAGGGGCAGCGAGACTTACGAGCTTGCTCGTTAGTCGCAGCGGGGTGGTGCCGACGTCCTTGCGCGCTGTCGCGCGCCACCACCCCAAACCCCTCCTCTGAAGAGGAGGGGCTTACAACGTCCGCTACCGCTCGTTAGCAGCCGTTTTGCTTTCAACAGACAATCAAACCGCGGACAGGCGTTCGATTTCGGGGGCGCCGGCGAGGCAGGGGCCGAGCTTCGCGCCGAGGGTGCGGAAATGGTCCGAGGCGCGGTGTGCCTCGACCGCCGCATCATTGTCATAGCATTCGAGCACCTTGTACACGCCCGCCGCGCTGGTGCGGAACAGCTTGTAATAGCTGTTGCCGGGCTCGTCCGCGTGCACCGCGGCGGCAAGTTCGGCGAACACGCCTTCGAACGCCTCTTCCTTGCCGGGCTGGACGCGCAGCGTGGCGATCACACCGATGGCACTCATGGTCTTTCTCCCAAATTTCAGGCTTTGAGGTCGGGGTCGACGGTCCAGCCGTCCTCGACCTGGATGCCGAAGCTGTTCAATATCATCGATACCTGCGTGTACTGGCCGACGGTCATCACGAGGTCCATGCGGCCCTTGTCGCCGAGCGGCGCGAGCGCAGCCCAAGTGGCGTCGGTAACAAAGTGATTGCTCGTGAGTTCGTCGGTCGCGCGGAGCATCGCGCGGTCGAGGCCGGTCCAGTCCGCAGCATCGGGGCCGGCCTTGATGCGCGCGATCTCGTCTTCGGTCAGCCCGCAATCGAGCCCGATGCGCTTGTGCTGCGTCCACTCATAGCCCGAGCGGCAATTGTAGCCGGTGCGCAGTATGACGAGTTCGCGATTCCGTGGCGAAAGCGCATTGCGCTTCGAGAGGATATAATTGCCCCAGCCGAGGAAGGCGGTGAGCGCCTTCGGTGCATGGGCGAGGGTACGGAAGATATTGAGGATCTTGCCGCCCCCGACCTTGCCGCCATCGACAGCAAGGAAGGGTTCGAGCGCGGTGCGCTGGTCGGCATCGAGCCGGTCGAGGTCGACCGGCTCGATACGCGGAGCGGCCAATCTCATCTGACGGGCCGCATCAGAAGACCTCGAACAGGCCCGCTGCGCCCTGGCCGCCGCCGATGCACATGGTGACGACGGCATATTTGACGCCGCGGCGCTTGCCTTCGATGAGCGCGTGGCCGACGCAGCGCGCGCCGGTCATGCCGAAGGGGTGGCCGATCGAGATCGAGCCGCCGTTGACGTTGAGCAGCTCGTTCGGAATGCCGAGCTGGTCGCGGCAGTAGAGGACCTGCACTGCGAAGGCTTCGTTGAGTTCCCAGAGGCCGATGTCGTCCATCTTGAGCTCGAAGCGCTCGAGCAGCTTCGGGATCGCGAAGACCGGGCCGATGCCCATTTCGTCGGGTTCGGTGCCCGCGACTGCCATGCCGACATAGCGGCCGAGCGGCTGGAGACCCTTCTTCTCGGCGACCTTGGCTTCCATCAGCACCGCCGCCGATGCGCCGTCGGCGAGCTGGCTGGCGTTGCCCGCGGTGATCGAAAAACCTTCGCCCCTCACCGGCTTCAGGCTCGACAGTCCTTCGAGCGTCGTGTCGGGACGGTTGCACTCGTCCTTGTTCGCGACGACGTCCTGGAAACTGACTTCCTTCGTTTCCTTGTCGACGACCGCCATCGTTGCCTTGCACGCGACGATCTCGTCGTCATATTTGCCGGCCTGCTGCGCGGCGGCGGTGCGCTGCTGCGACTGGAACGAATATTCGTCCTGCGCTTCGCGGCTGATGTTGTAGCGCTTCGCGACGACCTCGGCGGTGCCGATCATCGGCATATAGGTGTCCTTGTGCATCGCGATCAGCTCGGCGTCGGTCTCGATGAACACCTTGCCGCTGCCGCTGACCTTCGAGATCGATTCGATACCGCCGGCAACCGCGATGTCCTGACGGTCGACGATGATCTGCTTCGCGGCGGTCGCGATCGTCATCAGGCCCGACGAGCACTGGCGGTCGATCGACATGCCGGGAACGGTGACGGGCAGGCCGGCGCGCAGCGCGATGAGGCGCGCGACGTTCATCGTCTGCGATCCCTGCTGCATCGCGGCGCCGAAGAGGACGTCGTCGATTTCGCCGCCTTCGATGCCGGCACGCTCGACCGCGGCGCGGACCGCATGGGCGCCGAGCGTCGGGGCGAGGGTGTTGTTGAACGAGCCACGCGCCGCCTTGGTCAGCGGGGTGCGGGCGGTGGAAACGATGACGGCGTCACGCATGATTAATCTCCTATGGCGGCCGGGAATCGCGCCGCATTGCTTTCCAAGGGGAGGTCAAGCGCGCCGCAGATCAGCGACACGCCGTGATAAAAGGCAACAAGCTGGACGATCTCCATCGCCTGGCTGTCGTCGAAATGAGCGCGGAGCGCCTTCCATTGCTCATCGGACAATTTCTTGGTGGCGAGCAAGGCGTCAACCGCCGCCAATAGCGTGCGCTCGTCCTCGCTCCACACCGGCGCGTCGGGATCGCCATGCACGATCGCGTGCACCTGATCGCCATCGAGACCGATTCGATCGGCAAAGCCGGCTATATGGACGCCCCATTCATATTCGCAGCCGCATTTTGCGGTGGTCCGGTCGATCACCAGTTCGCGCTGGCGCAGCGACAATGGGCTCGCCTTGTCGAGCAGCGCGCCACCGGTAAACTTGCTCCACGCCCGATCGTTGGTCGCCAGCGTCGTGAACAGGACGAGGGGATCGGCGCCGCGCATCAAGACCTGCATGCGCGCATCAAATTCCGGCGGATACGGCTTTTCAAGAGGAGTGATGCGCGCCATCCGACTCTATCAGACGAAAAACTGGCTGATCCATTCGGCGATCAGGGCGGGCTTTTCCTCACCCTCGATCTCGACGGTGACTTCATTGGTCTGCTGCCACTGGCCGGGGCGCTTTTCTTCGAGCTCGAGCAGCTTCACATGGCTGCGTACGCGCTTGCCCGAGCGGACGGGCGACAGGAAGCGGACTTTGTTGCAGCCGTAATTGACCCCCATCTTGACGCCGCCGACCTTGGGGCCGTCGGTGCTCGCGCCGAGCAGCGGCATCAGCGACAGGGTGAGGAAGCCGTGCGCGATGGTGCCGCCGAACGGCGTCAGCTTGGCCTTTTCCTCGTCGATGTGGATGAACTGGTGGTCGCCCGTCGCGTCGGCGAACTTGTTGATCATGTCCTGATCAACGAGCACCCAATCCGACGTGCCGAGATGCTCACCGACCTTGGTCTGCAGTTCCTGCGGCGTGATGCTGGCCATAAATCATCCCCTCGATAGCTGGTTCGGGGCGCGTTCTAGGCCTCTCTTGCCGCGTTGCACAAGAGCCAAGCCCCGCAGCCGCGGCGCCGTAGCGTCAGCCGGGCTTCGCTGCCTTTGCCGCGCTCCCTTTGGGTTTCGGAGACTCGGAATAGGGCATGATCATCGTCCCGTCGGGCGCCGCCGTAAAGGTCGTCTGCGTCGGATAGGCGAACTCGTAGCCCGCTTTCGTCATCGCCTCGAACAGGCGGATGCCGATATCGGTGCGCGCCGCGGCGACGACATCGAATTCGTCGCTGAACACGTCGAAGAGCAATTCGAAATCGAGACTGGAGGGGCCAAAGGTCAGGAAGCTCGAGCGGATGAATTCCTGGCCGCCGGCAACGACCTGTTCCTCGAGCAGGGCGGGGAGGTCGCGGAGCATCTCGGGAGTCGTCTGATAGACGACGCCGATCTTGAAGGTGATCCGGCGGCGGTGGAGATGCGCGAAATTGGTGATCTCCTTGCTCAGCAGATTGGTGTTCGAGATCACCAGCAATTCGCCATTGAGCGAGCGGAGGCGCGTGCTCTTGAGTCCGATGCGCTCGACCGTCGCGGTGCTCGTGTCGTATTTGATCGTCTCGCCGACGCGGAACGGGCGGTCGAAGATGATCGAGAGCGAGGCGAACAGGTCGGAAAAAATGCCCTGCGCGGCGAGGCCGATCGCGATGCCGCCGATGCCGAGACCGGCGATCAGGCCGGTGACATTGACCCCCATATTGTCGAGAATGACGATCGTCGCGATCGCGAACAGCGCGACGCTGATCAGCAGGCGGATGATACCCATCGCGTTCGACAGCGTCTCGTTGTTGCCCTCGGCGGCGCGGCGCTGGATCAGCCCGAGCACGATCTCGCGCGCCCAGATCGCGACCTGCAGCACCACCGCGACGGTGAAGACGAGCTGGACCGTCTGCATGATGATCGCGGGTGGCTGGGCATAGCCCGCGACCATGCGGATCGCGATGATCGCGAGGACGAGCGACTTCGTCTTGTGGATCACGCGCCCGGCGATGTGGGTCAGCGAGAGGTCGCCTTCGGCCGACTGCGCATATTTGAGCGCAAACCTGCGGAGCAACGACAGCAGGAAATAGATGGCGAGGCCGACGCCGATCGCGATGCCGATCTGCAGCCAGTGGCTTTCCACCCACGCGACGCCCATGTCCCAATAGCGCTGCAGGTCGGCGAGCGGATCGGTCGCGGCCGCCCTTGCGGGCGCAGCTTTCGGGGCAGCGGTCGTCGCGGCGGCGAGGATGGAGAAATTCACGTCGGGTCCCTTGTACGTCGGATCAGGCGGATTGGAGCAGCACCGCGGCCGCGGGCGCCTGCTCCAGATAGGTCAAAAATCCGCGTTCGTAACGCGAAAGATAACGCGTCGCGCGCGGGAGGTTGCCGACCATCGCGGCAAAGTCTTCGCGCGCCTGCGCCGCGGCGAGCATCGCGGGATGGACATAGGCCTTGCGCGCGATCGCCGGCGTGTTGCCGAGGCGGCCCGCGACATGTTCGAGCACCGCCTTCAGCGTCGGCGGCTCGGGGGCGTCGTAAAGGAAGGCGAAGGCCTCGACGCTCGCCGACCAGGTGCGGAAATGCTTGGCACTGAACTCGTCGCCCATCGCCTCGCGGATATAGGCGTTCACATCGTCGGAGCCGACGGCGCAGAAACCGTCGTCATCCGCATATTGGAAAAGATTCTGGCCGGGGAGGTCCTGCAGCCGGCGGACGAGCGTCGAGAGGCTGCGGTCGCTGATCGTCACTTCGCGCTTCGCGCCGCCCTTGGCGGCATATTTCAGGCGAAGCGTCTTCCCCGACAGCTTCGCGTGGCGCTGGCGGAGCGTGGTCGCGCCGAAGCTCTTGTTCGCCGCCACATATTGCTCGTTGCCGATACGCAGCGCCGCAAGGTCGAGCAGGCGCACGACCGCGGCGACGACGCGTTCGGAACAGAGTGTGCGCCGGTTGAGGTCGTCGATCAGGCGCGCGCGCAGCAAGGGCAGCGCGTGTCCGAACGCGGCGCAGCGATCATATTTGTCGGCCTCGCGCGCCAGCCGGAACTCGGGGTGATAGCGATATTGCTTGCGCCCGCGTGCATCGTAGCCGGTCGCGAGGATGTGGCCGTTGGCGGCCGGGCAGAACCACGCGTCCTCATAGGCGGGGGGCAGCGCGATCGCGTTGAGGCGGTCGATCTCGTCGCGCTCGCGGATGATCTTTCCCCTGGCGTCGCGGTAGCGCCACCCGACGCCCGAGCGTTCGCGGCTGATGCCGGGCAGGCTGTCGTCGACATGGACAAGGCGCGTCGTGGGCATGCGTCCATAGCGCCCTGACCCGCCCGATGGTTCCGGCGTCAGCCGGGGTCCGACGCCGGATGCCGCGCCGGAACCTGCGCCGGGCGCGCGGTCAGCGGACGCCATCCCGACTCCTGCTCGCGCCGCCGGACATAGGTCGAAAGCCCCATTTCGAGCGCGAGCATCATGTAGATGAACGGCTGGAACGCGATGCCGACGAACAGGGATCCGACCATGTAGATGATATGGCCGTGCTGGAGCGCGGTCGCCAGCGGTGCGATCCATTGTTCCTCGGCGCGCCGCGTCTTGAGGTAGCGCCGCCGCAACTGTTCCATCCGCACCAGCCCCACTGCGTGGAGGAGCAGCCAGAGCGCAAGCCCCGGATAGCCCTGTTCGCCGAGCATTTCGAAATAGCTCGAGTGATAGGCGCGCGAATGTTCCTCATAGACCATCGGCCCCGAATTTTGCGGTGCGTCGGGGTTATATTCGGTCGCCGCCTTTTCGACGCGGACGCTGTTCTGGATATAGGCGTTGAAGCCGCCGCCGAACGGATGCTCCTTTGCATAGTCCCACGTCCACGCCCACACCGCGACGCGTGTCGAGGCCGACTGGTCGGCCTTGTAGCCCTGGATCGTTTCCATGCGCGCGGTGAAGCTTTGCGGGAGGAACGGGATCGCTGCGACCGCGAGCAGGCCGGCGCCGGCGATATAGAGGAAGCGGTGCTTGACCGCGCGCAACGACAATATCGCGAGCACGACGAGGCAGACGAGGCCGGTGCGCGCCTGCGTTCCGACGGGCAGCAACATGCACGCGAAGCAGAGCGCGAAGCAGAAGAGCGAGACGCGCCAGTCGGGCGGGAAGATCGTGCCGTGGTTCCGGTACCAGAGGATAAGCGGGATGATGGCGATCCCGACCATCGACATGATCGACCCTTCGTACAGCCCGTAATTTTCGTTGAGCAGCAATTGCAGCTGGCCGTATCCGCCGCCGCCGGCCGCAGTCTTGATCCCGCCCGCGATCGCGATCGACGCCGCCGACAGCAGCATGATCAGCGTCAGCGATTCGATCCGGAGCTTCGTTCGCAAGGTGAGCGGCAGGAAGATCGCCCAGACGAGCGCTTTCCAGACCCAGCTCCACTTGTCGGCTGCCTCGACCGGAAAATCGGCGTTGACCGTCGTCATCCAGCAATAGCAGAGCAGCGCGATCAGCAGCAATTGCCGCCCCGACCACCTTGTGTCCTTCTTGTCGTCGACCGCGAGCCAGCCGACGATCGCGAGCCCGAAGACGATCAGCGAGATCGGGATCGAGTTGATCAGGAAATAGCTGAGGCGCTGCGGCGCGACGATGTCGATGTAGCAAAAGCACAGCACGAACAGGAACGGCTTCCTGAAGCCGACCCCTATGAAGGCAAAGAGAAAGGCGACGAACGCGAGGTCACGCATCGGCGCGCGCATCCGCTTCGGCGCGTTCGGCATCGCGGCGCTGCTGCCACAGCATGCGTGGGCTGACCTCGCGGTCGAGATCGTCGCGATAGAGCAGGCGCCAGAGTGCAATCGCCATCAAGACGTGCGTCAGGCCAATGGAAAAATTGTCGACCATAGGAGGTGTTGCCTAGGCTATCGGGGTTGACGCCGCGTTAAGCCTTGTCTGCCAAAGACCCTGCACGATGACCCGAATATTACACGTCCTCGATCATAGCCTGCCCGCGCACAGCGGCTACACCTTTCGCACCCGCGCGCTGATGAAGGCGCAGGCTGCGAAGGGGTGGGAGGTCGCAGGGGTTACCGGCGTGCGGCACCCCGAGCCGGGGCCGGATGGCGAAACGGTCGACGGGCTGACCTTCTATCGCACCCCGCCGATCGCGCCCGCGCGCGCGCCGATCCGCGAATGGCGCGAAATCGGTGCGCTGGCAAAGCGCGTCGAGGCGCTGGCGAAGGATTGGAAACCCGATGTGCTGCACGCGCATTCGCCGGTGCTCGACGGGCTCGCGGCGCTGCGCGTCGGCAAGCGGCTCGGCATTCCGGTGATCTATGAAATCCGCGCATTCTGGGAGGATGCCGCGGTCGGCAACGGCACCGGGCGCGAAGGCAGTTTGCGCTATTGGCTCACCAAGCACCTCGAAACCCACGCGGTGAAGTCGGCCGATGCGGTCGCGGTGATCTGCAACGGATTGCGCGGCGACCTGATCGCGCGCGGGATCGACGCGGCGAAGATCACCGTGTCGCCGAACGGCGTCGACCTCGACCTGTTCGGCGATCCGCCGCCGCGCGACGATGCGCTCGCCGAAACGCTGGGGCTCGCCGCCGATGACGCGGTGATCGGCTATATCGGCAGCTTTTACGATTATGAGGGGATCGACGACCTGATCGCGGCGATGCCCGCGCTCGCCGAGGCGCAGCCGAAGGCGCGCCTCCTCCTCGTCGGTGGCGGCCCGATGGAGGCGGCGCTGAAGGCGCAGGCGGCGGCATCGCCCGCGGCGCCGCATATCCATTTCGTCGGTCGCGTGCCGCACACCGAGGTCGAGCGTTATTATTCGCTGATCGATATTCTCGCCTATCCGCGCAAGAAGATGCGGCTGACCGACCTTGTCACGCCGCTGAAACCGCTCGAGGCGATGGCGCAGGGCAAGCTGGTCGCCGCGTCGAGCGTCGGCGGCCACCGCGAGCTGATCGAGGACGGTGTGACGGGCACGTTGTTCGCGCCCGACGATCCGGCGGCGATCGCCGATGCGCTCGCCAGGCTGCTGGAAAATCGGGCGATGTGGCCGGAACGTCGGCGGACCGCACGTATTTTTGTCGAAAGTCATCGTAACTGGTCATCAAACATTTTACGTTACGAACCGGTTTACCAGCGGTTGCTGCGCGGCGCCTGACGGCCGCCGCCTGATCTGACGACGGATGGCCCGATGGGCCGATGGATTTGGGACGATATGGAAGAGACCAGCGAGAACCGGGCCAAGGGGATAGCGACCGCGCTGCTGCGCGCGCTCCAGCCCGCGATTCCGGCGGTGATCGGCGCCGCGGCGCTGACCTTCCTCTTCGCCGCCGTGATGCCCTTTTCATGGGTCGCGGGGATCAGCTGGAACCTTTATCTCGACCGGCTTTCCGACCTCTTCGTGCCGCCGATCGGCAATGGTGGACGGCTCGCGCTCGCGCTCGGCATGGCGGCCGTCGCGGCCGTGATCGCGGGCCTCGTTGCGCTGTTGATCGCGAAACCCGAAGCGGCGGGGGTGGCTTCGCTGCGCGACCGGTTTCGCCGCACCCCCAACGAGGCGAGCGATGACGAACCGGTGCTGACGCGCCGCCGCGTCGACCTGCATCCCGACGATCCGCCGCGTCCGCCGATCCGCGCGGGTCGTGACCTGCCTGCGGGCGGGCTGGGGCCGGTCGGTACGGCCAACCCCTATGCACCCGAACTCGATCCATGGTCGGGCGAAACAGCCGCGCCGGAAGAGGATGAGCTCGTCCTCGCCGATCTCGCGCCCGAGGAAGAATCCGACGGCGACGCGCCGTGGCTGCAACCCGCCGAAATGACCGCGCCGCCGCCGCTGCCCGATCCCGCCGACAAGTCGCTCGGCGCGATGGTCGCGCGCTTCGAGGCGGGGCTCTCGCGCCGCCGGCAGGATACGGTCGCGAAGGCGGCCATTCCGGTATCCGGCGGTGTCGCCCCCGAACAGGAGCCTGAAGTCGACTTCGCGCTCGAAGCCGCGCTCGGCACCTTGCAGCGGATGACGCGCCAGTCGGTCGGTTAACGCCGGCGGGCTGCCCTAATCCTCGACCGTCAGGATTTCGATCCGCAGCCGATCCGGCCCGGCGCCGCATTCGACCACGACATCGGCGACGATATGCCCCGGCAGCGTCCATTCGGTCGCGCTCAGCCGGTCGTGCAGCGCGCGGCGCACCATCGCGCTGTCGCCGGCCGCAAGCGTGCACGGGAACAGGTGACGTGCGCCGACGAAGCTCGCGCTCGCCCACGGGCGAAAGGTCGAAGCGCCGGCCGCCAGCCCGTGCGGCAGTTCGCGGAGCAGCAGATGGCGAAGCCGGCGGTGCGGGCAGCCGGGGCGCGGCGGCTGCGCGGGCGACCAGCGCATCATGCCCGCGCTCCCGCACGCGGACGGCGCATTGCGCGCGTGCGCCGGTCGCCTTGGGGCGCGACATGGCCCGCACGGCGGTCGGCACGCCATTTGTTCATGAAATGTTCCACACGGCATATCATCTGGCACCCGGGTTCGCGTCCGCCGCGCAGATCGCTGACCAGCCGCGGGTCGCGCACCGCGGCGCGGCCGAACACGCTCGGCGGCATCGCCGATTCCTTCAGAAAGGCCTCGATCCGTTGCAACAGGCTGCGCTCCATAATGTCCTCCCAGATCGCAGTGGAAACCGGGCGACTCACCCGATAGGATATTTCCTATTTGATATTCGATTTCCTACTTGTCTAGGAAAAATCCGCTTGCTAGGAACGAAATAGGAAGGACCGCCCCCCAGCAAACCCTATGACCGATTTTGCCCAGGATCCGCGCGCGGCGCTCGACCGTCTCCTGACCGAAAGGGGGGTCGACTATGCGCGCATCTCGCAGGTGATCGGCCGCAACCCCGCCTATATCCAGCAATATATCAAGCGCGGTTCGCCGCGGCGGCTGGCCGAAGAAGACCGTGCGCGGATCGCCGCCTATCTGGGGGTGCCCGAGGCGATGCTGGGCGGGCCGGTGCAGCGCGTCGCGACGCCGGCGCGGGCGCGCGGTCCGGGAATGATCCTTGTCCCCAAGCTTGCGATCGGCGCCTCGGCCGGCGCGGGCGCGAGCGTCGACGGCGAGGCGGTGGAGGGCGAGGTCGCGTTCGACCCGAAATGGCTGCGCGATCTTGGTGCCGATCCGCGCGCGCTGAGCATCATTCGCGTCGAGGGCGATTCGATGGCGCCGACGCTCGACGACGGCGACGATATACTGGTCGACGGCGGCGACGCCGCGGCGCGGCTGCGCGACGGCATCTATGTGCTGCGTATGGACGATGTGCTGATGGTGAAGCGCGTCGCGCGCGCGCCGGGGCAGGGGCGGATTTCGGTGATCAGCGACAATCCGCATTATCGCAGCTGGGACGATTTGCCGATGGCGTCGGTGCAGCTGGTGGGGCGCGTCGTCTGGACGGGCCGGCGGGTAAGGTGATTATTTTCGCCTGACGGCGGAGCGCGCCGGTGCCGCGACGCGTGTCAGCGCGGCGCCGCCATCAACGCCTCGATCTCATGCTCCAGCACTTCGGCGCGCTGGCACTGGTCGGCCTTGCCGTCGCGGCATTTTTCGGCCGCCTTGTCGCGCTGGCGCGACAATTTGCCCAGCTGTTCCTCGCGTTTGCGCATTTCGCGGCCGCGGTTGCGGTCGGCCTCGTCCTGGCTGGTGGTCGACCAGTCGGCGACCTGGCCCACCGCCTTGACCGGCGCGGTGACGACGGTCTTGACCGCGCTGACGCAGCCGGCGAGCAGGGGAGCGGCCAACAGGGCAACAATCAGGATGCGCATTTCTCTTCTCCTCGCCAGGGTGCGTCCCATCGCATAACCGCCGCGATCTGAACAGAATATTGCGACGGATCGACGCGCCGCGCCGCCCATGTGTCACATCACTGAAATAAATGGTTAAATTGCTGTTTACCAACAGCCTCTAGGTCGATGCGCGAACGCCTCGCAGCATGAAGAGAGACAGATGAACGCCATGGGATATGCCTTTACACCGTCGCCGGGCCACGCGTCCGCGATCGGTGACGACGCGCATATGTCCGAGGTCATCGACCTGTTCCGCGGCAACCCGCAGCTGCGCGCGCTGGCGGTGGTCGACGCCGGCGATCGCCCCGTCGGCATCATCCGCGAACAGCGCGTGCGCGAACTGCTTTTCTGCCCCTTCTGGTTTTCGCTGATGCAGAATCCGACGATCGGCGGCTCGATCGCCTCGATGATCGAACCCTGCCCGGTCGCCGATGTCGCACGTTCGACCACCGACCTGCTGCGCATCGTCGCGCAATCGCCGGGGCAGCAGGAACTGATCCTCGTCCGCGCGGGACGCTTCGTCGAAACGCTCGACAGTGGCCAGCTCGCCAGGCTGGCGATGCTGCGCGAGGTCGAACTGGCGCAGGAACGCGCCGCGCGCGCGACGCATATCGACGACGCCGGGCGGTTGTTCCAGCAGGACATCACCGCGCTGACCGCCACGCTGTCCGATATGGCGCGCAAGGTCGAGGCGGTGGCGGGCACGCTGTCCGAACGCGCGCGGCAAACCGGCAGCGATGCGGTGACCGTCGCGGGCGCCACCGCGCAGACGCTCGCGGGCTTGCAGGAGCTCGGCGATCGCGGCCACGCGCTCGCCGCGACGATGGCGAAGATCGTCGACGACGGATCGCGCGCCCGCGCCGTCCGCGGCGACGCCTATCGCAAGATCAAGCAGGCGAGCGAACGCGCGATCGCGCTCAAGTCCGCAAGCCAGTCGATCGAACATATGCTTGCGCTGATCATCGACATGGCGAGCCGCACCAACATGCTCGCGCTCAATGCGGGGATCGAGGCGGCGCGCGCCGGCGATGCGGGCCGCGGTTTTGCGGTGGTCGCGTCGGAAGTGAAGACGCTGGCGAGCCAGACGCGCTCGGCGGCGGGGGACATCGCCCAATATGTCGACCGGATTCGCGACATCGTGGGGCAGGTCGCGGCGGGTTTCGACGAGGTCGAAAAGGCGATCGACGCGAACAACGGCTTCTCCGACGCGATCGACGATGCGGTCGACGGGCAGAGCGCGACCACCCTGATGATCGCAAGCTATGTCGAGCAGGCGGTGTTCGCGGGCCGCGAGATCGATGCGCGCGTCCGCGAGATCGGGCATGGCGCGACCGCCGTCGGCGACGGTGCGCAGGCGCTGGGCCAATTGTCGGCCGGGCTGACCGAAGCGGCGCTATCGCTGCACCAGCGCGCGCGGCACTTCGTCGAAGCGGTTGCCGTGGCCTGATTCGTCGCGTTCGGACAAGGGGTTGCCCGATGCCGCAGCCCTGATAGGATGCGCCCCGCGCCGGAGGCGTCTGAGGCCGCCGGCGGGGAGGAGGGTCAACATGACGAATATCCAAAAGGGTTTGGCCGAATTTATCGGCACGTTCTGGCTTGTGTTCGGCGGTTGCGGCAGCGCGGTTCTGGCCGCCGCCTTTCCCGATGTCGGGATCGGACTGCTCGGCGTTTCGCTTGCGTTCGGTTTGACGGTCGTCACCATGGCCTATGCGATCGGCCATATTTCGGGCTGCCACCTCAATCCCGCCGTTACCGCGGGGCTGTGGGCCGGCGGGCGCTTCGATGCACGCGACATTCCGCTCTATGTCATTGCGCAGGTGCTCGGCGCGATCGTCGCGGCCTTCCTGCTCTTTTACGTTGCCAGCGGCAATCCGGCCTATGATCTGGGCATGAACGGCCTTGCGGCCAATGGTTTCGATGCCGGATCGCCGGGGCAATATGACATCTGGTCGGGCTTCATCGTCGAGATCGTCCTGACCGCTTTCTTCCTGTGGATCATCATGGGATCGACCGACGGCCGCGCCCCCGCGGGTTTCGCGCCGATCGCCATCGGTCTGGCACTGACGCTGATCCACCTCATCTCGATCCCGGTAACCAACACCTCGGTGAACCCGGCGCGCAGCACCGGCCCGGCGCTGGTCGTCGGCGGCATCGCACTCCAGCAATTGTGGCTGTTCTGGGTCGCGCCGCTGATCGGCGGAGCGGTCGGCGGGCTGCTGTACAAGACGCTGGGCGCCGACAGCTTCCCGAAACCGAATATCGAAGGCGAATAGCCGCTATTCCGGCGGGGGCGAACGCCTCCGCCGGCCTATTTCAACAGGTCGAGCGCAAAGGCGCGAACCTCGCCGGCGATGTCGGGCCGTTCGAGCGCGACCGCGAGATTGGCCTGGATATAGCCGGCCTTCGACCCGCAGTCATAACGCGCGCCGCCGAAGGTGACGGCGTGGAAGGGCTGCTTGCCGATCATCGTCGCCATCGCATCGGTCAGTTGGATTTCGCCGCCCGCGCCCTTTTCCTGTTTCTCGAGCACACGCATCACTTCGGGCTGCAGGATATAGCGGCCCGAAATGATCAGGTTCGACGGGGCGTCGGCAACCGGCGGTTTTTCGACCAGTCCCTTCACCTCGGTAAGTGCCCCGTCGCGCGCACCGGGTGCGATCACGCCATAGGAGGATACCTGTTCGTGCGGCACCTCGAGGACCGAGATCAGGTTCCCGCCCACCTGGCGGTAGGCATCGACCATCTGCTTCATGCAGCCCGGCGATCCGTGCATGAATTCGTCGGGCAGGAAGATCGCGAAGGGTTCGTCGCCGACGATATCGCGCGCGCACCAGATCGCGTGGCCGAGCCCGAGCGGTTCCTGCTGCCGCACATAGGCGCAGGCGCCGGGGCCGAGGCGCGTCGGTTCGAGCACCGACAGATCCTTGCCGCGCTCCGACATCGTCTTTTCGAGTTCGAAGGCGACGTCGAAATGATCCTCGATCGCGCTCTTGCCGCGTCCGGTGACGAAGATCATCTGTTCGATCCCCGCCTCGCGCGCCTCGTCGACCGCATATTGGATCAGCGGCCGGTCGACCACCGGCAGCATCTCCTTCGGGATCGCTTTGGTCGCTGGGAGGAAGCGGGTGCCGAGGCCGGCGACGGGGAAGACGGCTTTGCGGATCGGTTTCATGCGCGAGGGCTTAGCGGCGAACGCCGGTCAAGAAAAGGGAAGCGGCGCGTTGCCGGCCCGTCACTGCGGCGTGACGATCACGACGACGCGGCGGTTGTCCTGGCGGCCTTCGGCGGTGTCGTTGCCCGACATCGGAACCGCCTCGCCGCGGCCGACGACCTGATCCGCGGTAAAGCGCATCCCGCCCGCCGTCAGCGGCGCGGCAACCGCCTGCGCGCGCGCCTGCGACAAGCTCAAATTATAGGCCGAGGTGCCGGTGGAGTCGGTATGCCCCTCGACGCGCGCGGTCATGATCCCCACCGAGGTCAGGTTGCGCGCCAGCGTCGCGATGCGCGCCTCCTGTTCGGGCTGCACCGCGCTTTGGTTCGAGGCAAAGAGCAGCCGCTCGTTGAACGTCAGCGCCCAGCCGATATCGTTCTCGACAAAGCCTTCGGTTTTCAGCGCGGCGATTTGCGCCGGCGTGAAACCGGCGGGGGCGGGCACGCTCTGGCACGCGGCGAGCATCGCGGCGCAGGCGGTCAGGAAAAGAATCTGGATCGATCGGGCGAAGTGGAAGGTCACGGGCGTATCTCCCTGGTCATCATCTGGAACGGTTGGTCATCTTGTCGGCATACATTGCGGCGTCGGCGGCGGTGAGCAGGGCGGTCGCGTCGCCGCCGTCGTCAGGAAAGACCGCGACGCCGACGCTGACCGCGGCGCGATAGGTATTGCCGCCCGGCAGCGCGACAGGTTGCGAAACGCAGGCGCGGATCCGGTTCGCCAGATCTTCGGGGATGGTTTCGGTGTCGAGCGGGTCGATGATGACGATGAATTCATCGCCGCCGATCCGCGCCGCAAAATCATTCTTGCGCAGCGTTCCCTTGATGCACGCCGACAGCGCGACGAGCACAGTGTCGCCCGCGGCGTGGCCGAAATTATCGTTCGCCGCCTTGAAATTGTCGGCGTCGATGAACAGCAGGGCAAAGCGGCGGCTGTGGCCCCCGGCCGCCTCGATACGCCGCGCGAGCTGTTCGTCGAAGGCGGCGCGGTTCGGCATCGCGGTCAGCGGGTCGTGCGAGGCGCGATGCGCGAGCATCGCATGTTCGCTTTCCATATGCCCCTGCCAGCCCTGCAATTCGTCGAGCAGCGCGTTGATGTCGCCGCCCAGCCGGTCGAGTTCGGCGATGCCCAGCGGCTGGACCCGCTTGTCGAACCGGCGGTGCAGGCGCACGTCATGCGCGACGGTCGCGATCTCGTTCAGTGGCTTGACCAGTTCATATTCGAACCGCCGCGCGAGGAAGATGGTGCCGAACGCCGTGACGAGCAGGCAGCCGAGCCCCGCGAGCAGGCCGAGGCGGACATAGTCGATCAAGGTCGAGCTGTCGCCCCACACCTCGATCGTGCCGATCGCCGATCCGTTGCGCTGGACGGTTACCGCGAACGGACGCGGAAAGAAGATGCGGGTGAGCATCGGCGCCGGGTCGGCGGCGGGCGAGGTCCATTCGGTGACGGGCCGGCCGACGTCGTTCAGCACCCTGAGCCGGGCGATGCCGGGAATGCGGGTCAGCGGCTCCAGCCCCTCGCGCACCGCCTGCGGGTCGTTGAACACGAGCGCGGGCTCGACGCCGTAGGCGCCCAATTGCGCCGCCAGTTCCATGTTGCGGTCGGCATAGCCGCGCAGCGCGGAGACCCCGGCGAGCAGGATGGTGATGCCCGACAGCGCGACCGCGAACAGCGTGATCCCGAAATGAAAGCGCGACAGCAGCTTTTGCAGCGTCGTGCGCGTCCCGATCCGTTCAAGCGGCGGCGGGGGGCTCTGGCCGGTCATGACGCGCCGCCCTCGCTGCGGCCGATGCGCAGGACGCGCGGGTCGATGCGCAGCGGTCCGCGCCCGATTGCATCGAGGTTGACCGAAAAGCTGAGGCTTGCGGCCCGGCTGTTCAGGCAGAACATCGTGCCATAGATGCACGCGGCGTCATCGTCGGTGATCGTCAGAATCGGGCGCCCGCGCACCCACGCGATCAGCTGCCTTCGCTCGGCGACAGGCACGCGGCCGAGGAAAAGGATGTCGCATTCGGGCGTGACGGCGGCGGCGGTCATCCGGCGGACCGTAACCGCACCCGGACCGGGAACGTCGGGCGCCATATGGTCGGTCAGTCGCGGCGCCCCGACCATGCACATGACGCGCCCGGCCGGTGAGGCATCGGGCCAGCGCGCGTAGCTGACGATACCGCCCACCATCCGGTTGACGGCACGCGTCATCCCGCCGGCGCCGTCCTCGACAAGCGTCTGGCTTGCGGCCTGGACCGTCATCGGTGGCGTCGTGAACAACGCGCCGATCAGTAACAGTGATGCCAGCACCTGGCCGTGCCCCCAACTGCGTTTCAGGGGCATCCTGCCCCAGCGAAGGCGCGTCCGCTAGCCAAAACGGTTGGAAAGTCAATGAAAAGTGACGTCATGCGGTCATCGTGCAACAGTCGATCGGGATCGGCTGGCGAGTCTGCGCACGGATATGTGTCATCCCGGCGAAAGCCGGGGTCCCAATGTGGCGAAATTGCGCGACGACGGGAACCCCGGCCTCGCGGCTGCCTTGCAGGCATTCAGGGACCAGCTTTGCCGGGGTGGCGAAGAGGAATCAGGCGCGGAGGCGGTCGCCGAATCCCTTGCGCAACTTGGCCAGCTTCGGCGGAATGACCGCCATGCAATAGGGATTGCGCTGGCCTTCGCCCTCCCAATAGCCCTGATGATAATCCTCGGCCGGATACCAGTCCGATGCGCTCTCGATCGTGGTGACGACCGGCGCGGGCCAGTCGGCTGCGGCGCGCGCGATGGCGGCGCGGGCGGCGTCGGCCTGCGCCGCGTCGAGCGGGAAGATCGCGCTGCGATACTGGGTCCCGATGTCATTGCCCTGCCGGTTGAGCTGCGTCGGATCGTGCGTCGCGAAATGGACGTCGAGCAGATCGTCATAGGAAATGACCGCGGGATCGAAGGTGATACGGATCGCCTCGGCATGGCCGGTATCGCCGCCGCACACCTGCTTGTACGTCGGGTCGGGAACAGTGCCGCCGATATAGCCGCTCTCGACGCCTTCGACGCCGCCAAGCGACTGGAACACGGCCTCGGTGCACCAGAAACAGCCTCCGGCGAAAATCGCGGTCTCACGGGTCATGGCGTCGTCCTTGCTGGGGAAAGGCTGGGGGAAAAGCGGATCGTTCCCAGATAGGATGGGTGCCGCGTCATTCCAAGGGCGGCGGCGCCTCGACCAGCGGCGGGCGCAGCGGCTGGCCCGCGGCGCGGGCAGCGGCAACGATCGCCGCTTCGGCTTCGAGCGCCGCGACACGATCGCGCCAGTTCGGGTGCGTGCCCGCCTGGAACAGCGGTCGCCCCTTGCGCTGGCCAAAGCGCTTCCAGAAGCGCGCCGCGGCAGCGGGATCGTAGCCCGCGCCCGCGAGCAGCCACACCGACAGCCGGTCGGCCTCGACTTCGGTCTGCCTGAACAGGCGGGCGTTGCGGCCGAACTGCTTGCCCAGCCCGCGATCGACGCCCGCCGCGTCGAGCCGCGCGCGGTGGCGAAGGATGTTGTGCGCCAATTCGTGCGCGATCGCCGCCGCGAGTTCCGCGTCATCGGCAGCGAAGTCGGCGAGGCCCTGGTTGACGAGCACGATCCGTCCGTCGGCAACCGCGCCTGCTTTTCCATTCGCCTCGACGCGAAAATCGCTGGCGCAGCCCGGAACGGGCACGACGCTGACGCTGCGGCCCGCGCCGATATCGAGCGCGAGTGCCGCATCGACCGGCCGCGCGGCGAGCCTCGTTTCGATCGCCGTGATGCGCGCGAAGGGATGGTCCCCGGCGCCATCGGGGACGGGAGCACCCGCCATCGCTGTGACGGGGGCGCCGGCGCCGATGCCGGCGGCTGCAGCGGGCGATCCCGGGGCGAGCGCGGCAACGAAGGCATGGCCGTGGTCGCCGGCGCCATAAGCGCCGAGCGCCTCGGTGCGCCGGTCGGGGGCATAAAGGCGCGGATCGCCCCATATCCAGCCGAATTGCGGCTGGCGCACCGGGCACCAGGACGCATTGGCGGTGGTCAGGCGAAAGCCGATCGTCGCCACGCGCGCCTCGGTCGCCGCCAATGCCGCATAAGGGGACGGCGCCGCTGCGGTCGCGGCGAAAGCGGGGGCGGGTGCGAACAGCGACGCGATCAGCGACAGGGTGGCAAGGGGCGATCGGCTATGGCGGGGCATCGGCATCGCTTATCAAGACGCGCCTGTCGGAGCCATGAATTTCCCCGAACCCGCGCTTCCGCACCCCTTGCCTATCGATCTGCAAGCGCCGATAGGGCGGCGATGACGAACGCCTCCGCCTTGCCGTCGCCCGCCGCCCGCGAACCCCGTCCCGCCGCGCTCGCGCGGTGGCTCTGGGCGGTCGCGCTACTCGTGATCATCGTGGTCGGGGTCGGCGGGATCACCCGCCTCACCGAATCGGGGCTTTCGATCACCGAATGGCGTCCCGTTTCGGGTGTGATTCCGCCGATGACCGAGGCCGGATGGATCGCGGAGTTCGAGAAGTACAAGCAGATCCCCGAATATCGGGAGATCAACCTCGGCATGACGCTCGCCGGGTTCAAGGCAATCTTCTTCTGGGAATGGCTGCACCGCATCCTCGGCCGTCTCGTCGGCATGGCGCTGGTCGTGCCGCTGATCTGGTACGCCTGGCGCCGCGCGATCCCGGCGGGTTACGGCTGGCGACTGCTTGCGCTCGCCGCGCTCGTCGGGCTGCAGGGCGCGATCGGCTGGTGGATGGTCGCCTCGGGGCTCGAATATCGGGTCGACGTCAGCCATTTTCGCCTCGCGACGCATTTGCTGACCGCGCTGTTCCTGCTCGCGGGGCTCGTCTGGACCGCGCGCGACCTCGGGGCGCTGGCGCAGGGTCCCGCGGCGCGACCGGCGCGCCTGACCGGCGCCGCGATGGGTATCACCCTGATCCTGTTCGTCCAGCTGCTGCTCGGCGCGTGGGTCGCGGGGCTCAACGCCGGCTATGTCGCGAGCACCTGGCCGTTGATGAACGATCATTTCGTGCCCGAGGGCATAGATTGGGCGGGTGGTGCCTGGATGGCGCTGACCAACGATCCGTTTCTGATCCACTTCCTGCATCGCTGGTGGTCGTGGATCGCGGCGCTCGCGCTGCTGCTGCTCGCGCGCAGCCTGTCGCGGCGCGGCGCGCGGCGCGAGGCGGGGCTGCTCGTCGCCGTCGTCGCAGCGCAAATGCTGCTCGGTATCTGGACCGTCGTGTCGGGCGTTTCGATGTGGGTCGCGGTGATGCATCAGGTGATGGGCGCGATCCTCGTTGCGATCGTGGCGGCGGGGCTGCACCGGCTCGGGCGAAGCGCCGCATGACGTTCGCGGGCAGCCTCGGCGGCGCGCTGTTGCTGCTGGCGGCGCAGCCCGTGCCGGCTGCATCGCCGGCCGTGATGCCCGGCGATGCCCCGGCCGCCGCGCCGGCGCAGGTCCGCTTCGCCCCGCCGGTCGGTGTGCCGATGACCTACCGCGTGACGACGCGCCGCATCGGTCGCGATGGCGCGCTGATCAATTTCGCGCTCGTCTATGCGCTCGAATGGCAGCGCATCGGGCGCGGCTATCGTCTCGAAACGGTGCTCAAGCGGATCGACTCGGATGCCCGGCCCGACGTCACCCGCGCGCTCACCCTGATGCTGCAGCCGCTTGTCGGCGAAGCGATGGCCTATCTGGTCGCCCCTGACGGCAGCCGGATCGATCTGGTCGATCCCGAGCAGACATGGGCGCGGGTGACCGCGCGGATCGAGGCGACGAGTGCCGGGGCCGGACGGCCCGAAGCGCGGCGGCTGGCCGAACTGATCGCGGCGCTCCCCGCGGCCGAGCGCGACCGGCTGGCGACTGCCGATATCCGCGCGCTGATCGCGCCCGCGAACGACGCCATCCCCGCCGGCGCCCCGGTCGACGGGGCGAGTGTGTCGATCACCCACGACGGCGCGTTGCAGACGATCGCGAGGGCCGAGCAGGATATGGCGGCGGTGGGTGGTGCGGAACAACCGCTGGCGATCGACAATCTGTGGACCGTCGACACGGGCACCGGGCTTGTGATGCGCGAGCGGCGGCAGAGCTGGATCGTCGAGCCGGGCGGCGGCGGACGGACGCTCGTCGAGGAAAGGGTGCGCGCGCTCGAACCCGCCCAATGAAGCTTATGGTATCATGATACCCGTCAGCAAAGCCGCTCTATACTTGACTTTCCGCTCGTCCGGCGTCATTGGCCCGCTCCGAAGCGCCGCTGCGTTCCTTCGGGAATCGGGCGGCGCGGTTTGTTTCGGGCGGCGGCATCGCCGTTCGTCCTAGTCCATCTCTGTCAAGGAGCGTGCCATGAAGGCGCTGACCAAGACGACCCAGTCGGCCAACGCCGCGACGGTCGAAAAGAAATGGGTGCTGATCGACGCCGAGGGTCTCGTTGTGGGCCGCGTGGCATCGATTATCGCCAATATCCTGCGCGGCAAGCACAAGCCGTCGTTCACCCCGCACGTCGATTGCGGTGACAATGTCATCGTCATCAACGCGGAGAAGGTGGCGTTCACGGGCAAGAAGCTGCAGGACAAGCGTTACTACAAGCACACCGGCTACGCCGGCGGCATCAAGGAAACGAGCCCCGCGAAGATCCTCGAAGGCCGTTTCCCCGAGCGCGTGCTCGAAAAGGCGATCGAACGCATGATCCCGCGCGGCCCGCTCGGCCGCCAGCAGATGCGCAACCTGCGCATTTTTGCCGGCGCTGACCATCCGCATGAAGGGCAGAGCCCCGAAGTGATCGACGTCGCGTCGATGAACCGCAAGAACAAGGTGGGTGCATAATGGCTGACGAACAGACCATGACCGATCTCAAGGACCTCGCCGGCGCCGTCGAAGGCACCGTTGCCGCTCCGGTCTCGACCGCGCCGCTGCGCGAAAAGATCGTCGACAAGCAGGGCCGCGCCTATGCGACCGGCCGCCGCAAGGACGCCGTCGCCCGCGTGTGGGTCAAGCCCGGCACGGGCAAGATCACCGTCAACGGCCGCGACCAGGAAGTCTATTTCGCGCGTCCGACGCTGCGCCTCGTCATCAACCAGCCCTTCGGTCTGACCGAACGCACTGGCCAGTATGACGTGATCGCAACCGTCAAGGGCGGCGGCCTGTCGGGCCAGGCGGGCGCCGTGCTGCACGGCATCGCGCAGGCGCTGACCCGCTTCGAACCCGCGCTGCGCGGCGTTGTGAAGACGGCCGGCTTCCTGACTCGCGACAGCCGCGCGGTCGAGCGCAAGAAGTACGGCAAGGCCAAGGCCCGCCGCAGCTTCCAGTTCTCGAAGCGCTAATCAGTTTCTTTCGTCGACGGACGGAGAAAGGAAGGGCGGTCCGGCAACGGGCCGCCCTTTTCCTTTGGACTGGGCAGTCCCGCCAATGTCGGCTTTGGGGTGGGAGCAGATGTTCAGGAGGCGACCGGCTCGTCGTCCGAGCGGCCAGACTGTCCGTGACGGAGGGCCTGGCGAACAGCCGCTCTAATCTGCACGCGGAAGTAGTCTGCACGATGCTCTTCAGGCGCCGATAGCCCCATAATCACGATCTTCTCGACCGTGTTTTCTTCCCATTCGGCATAAGTCCAGTGATCGCTGCTCATGGGGCATTGTCGTCTTCGCCGCGAATTTCCGCAACCGGTCGTTTTCTGTCATCCCGATACGGCGCTAAAGCAGGTCGAGGCTTCCCAACGATAGCGCCTGCCGCGCGGGCCGTTCGGCCATCACCGCAAACATCTCGTCGCCGCGCGCCGTGCGTTCGACGCTCATCGAGGCGAAGACCGCCATGAAATAACCGCTCAGGGCCCCGACGCGGTAATCGGTCCACAGTGCTGCGGCATCGGGTTTGACCCCTGCGGCGGCCAAGGCCGCGATCCAGTGGTCGAACGCCGGCCGGTCGGCGGCGGCGCGTTCGTCCGGGTCGGCGATGCTGGTGCCGACCAGATAGGCGAGGTCGGCGGCTCCGCTGCCGCGCCCGAGCGTCTGCCAGTCGACGATCCAGCAGGCTTCGCCGTCCGGCGCGAAGAGGATATTGTCGACGCGGAGGTCGCCATGGACGATCGTCCGGACCGAGGGTTCGCGCGCCAGATAGGCATCGAGCTTTGCAACGAGCCCGGCGCCGAGGTCGAGCAAGCCGGGCGCCAGCCTTGCCGCATAGCGTTCGCGAAAGCCGTCGTAGAGCTGGGGGAACAGGGCGCGGATCAGCCCGGCGTTGTCGCGCGCAAGCGAGGGCATCTGCGCGAGCCGGGCGTCGTTCCACAAATAGGCGTGAAGCTTTGCTGCCGCCTCGATGCAAGGGATCAGCCCGGAGAGGCCGAGACCGGCAAGCTGGTCACCCGCCCGTGCCGGGGCGAGGTCCGACAGGATCAGGACAAAGTCGACGTCGTCGTCGGCGATGTCGCAATGGTGACAGATCGGCGCGGGAACGCCGCTGGCGGCGGCAAGCTCGCGATACCAGCTGATTTCCTTGACATAGGTGCCGGTAAGCTTGGCGATATTGCGACTCGCCTCGTCATGGCTGGGGCATTTGGCGATGACGGTCGCGGGGGCGTCGACGCCCGCGTCCCAGTCGAGCGTCAGGCGAAAGCTGTCGCACATCTGCCCGGTGCCGACCTTGGCCGCGACGAAACCCTTCAGCTTTTCCGGATGCCCGAGCACCGCACCGAGCCACGCTGGCTGCATCGCCTCGGGCGAGGTCGGAAAACTCACGGCGCGGGGTCCAGCAGGCCGGTGAGGCCGGTCGGGACGTGCGGGCCGACGAACAATTGTTCGAGCACCCCGATACCGCTGTCGCTGCGGTCGCCGTCGGTGAGGTCGGCCCGGACGAGCGCCTGCACATGCATCGCGAGCGGATTGCCCCAGGTCCGTTCGGCTTCGGACAGGCTGTCGTGCGCGACCTCGAGCTCGCCATGGTCGAAACCATGACCCCAGACGGGATGCGTATAACCGAGCCCGCTCATCGCGAACACCGGCCCGCTCGGGGTCAGCGTCAGGCGCGTGCTGCCATCGAAATCGGCGGTCAGCTTGCTCAGGCGCCGCGTGCCCGGCTGCCATTCGGCGGTAAATGCGGGATCGGCATAATGGCGCTCGCCGCCGTTGCCCCCGACGAGCACCGCGCGGCGGTTCCATGGGCTCCCCTCGCCGTCGTCGTTGCTGTGAAAGAAGAGCGAGCGGTCGGCAAAATTGCACGGCGTCCACAGCCAGAAGAATTGGTGGAAATTGCCCTGCGGCGGCGGTTGCGGCTCGGCAGCACCGACGGGGCGGATGCCCCAGCTGCGGTCGCGCGTTCCGGCGCAGTCGGCCCCGACATCGACGCGCGCGCCATCGACCGAAAGCCATCCCGACCAATGGCCGTTCTGCGTCATGCGCGTATAGTCCATGAACAGGCGTGTGCCGTTGCGGCGCGTGAAGCGCGGTTCCTCGATCGGGAAATGGCGCGCGGTGAAACGCAGCTCGGCGGCGAGCGGGCCGTCGTTCGCGGCGATGCGCAATGTCAGCGTTTCGAGCGGCGCGTCGATGCCGATCGCGATCGGCCCCACCGACAGGTCGAGCCGCTCGCCGCCCGAGCGGCGGCTGGCGCGCAGATTATACTGCACCCCATCGACGAGCACGCAGAAGGCGGCGTCGACGATGCCGAGCTGGGGATAGAAACCCATCGCCGCGGCGAAAAAGACCTCGCCGCCCGCCAAATAGCCGTTGAAGAAATAGCGATCGTAAAAATTGCGGTCGGTGCCCGCGAACGCAATCGGCTCGGCGCTCTGGTGCAGCGGGAAATCGTCGCCCTTGGTCAGCATCGTCTCTCATCCCATTTTGCGTTTTTTCTTGCAACGTAACGGGATCAGGCGCCGCGTCAATGCACCGGCGGATCGACCGGCGGTACGGCGTCGATCGGCGCGACGGGTTCGCCCGGCGCGCGCGGTGGCAATGCGTCGGGCGGCACGTCGAGGATCTGCATATCGGGGGTCGGCACCGCCTCGACATTGCGCACGCGCACCGCAATGGACCCGCCTTCGATGCGAAGCTCGTTGAAGCTCGGCGGGGTCGAGCGGATGCGCTGCGACAGCGTGCCGGCGCCGATCATGCGGATCGGGCCGGCCGGGGTTTCCTTCAGCAGGTCGAAGGCATCATGGACATGGCCTGTGAGCACCGCAGCGACGCCGCGCTGCGCCAGCGCGGTCAGCGCGCGCTCGCCGCCGCGGGTCAGCGCGCGCCCCTTGGTGCCGGCCTCGACCAGAGGATGATGCGCGGTCACCAATATGGTCGTGCCGCCGGGCAGCGCGTCGATCGCGGCGAGCGTTTTGGCCAGTGCCTTCGGCGTCACCCAGCCTTTCGACCAGTCGAGCCGCCATTGCGCGCGCGCGGTCGTCTTCAGCGGCACCACCGCGACGCCGGGCAGCTCGAGTTCGCGCTCGACCAGCGCCTCGATCCCGCGGATGCGGCGATAGGGCCAGAAGAAGCGCTCGATCGGGTTGAAATAGGGGAGGTCGTGGTTGCCGACCTCGACCGTCACCGGCACGTCGAGCGCACCGATCCAGTCGCACGCGGCGGCGAATTCATGGGCGCGCGCGCGCATCGTCAGGTCGCCGGTAATCAGCACCGCGTCGGGCTGTTCGCGGCGCACGCATTCGCGGAACCAGCCGAGCGCGGCGCGATCCTCGAGCCCGAAATGCAGGTCGCTGATATGGAAGAGCCGCGTCATGGCGCGGCAGGGGCGGTCGCGAGAAATGCAAGCGGGCTGGATTCGAGCCGGTAGGCTGCGCCCGACGGCAATTCGGCGGGCTCGCCATCGAGGAGCAGGCCGATCGACCCGCTGCCCTCGATGACGACCGCGCGGCGCCCGGACAGGTCGACGCTCGGGCCTTCGCGAAAATCGCCGCCGAGCCAGGCGATGCCGTGGCTGAGGATCGACCCGGCGCTGTCGGTGATCAGGCCTTCGGCGAGGATGCGGTCGGCCTTTGGCGTCAGGTTGATCGCCTGGAACGACTGGTCCGAGCCGCGGATGCGCACGCCGTCGCCATGAAGCGTCGCATCGATCGCATCGGGGATGGTTTCGGCCAGCCCGCTGAGGCTGAGCGAACGGAATTGTTCGCGGACCTCGGCCCATGTCGTCGTCGGCCCGGCGATCACGCCGATATAGGCGCGCCCCGCATCGCAGAGGATCGTCGGCGGGTGGACGGTTCGTGCCTTGCCGGCGAGCGCGTCGTGCAAGATATCCTCAGGGCTGCGATCGCCATGCAGCGTCTTGTGAAACAGATTGAGCGTCCCGCCGGGAAGTGGGAGCATCGTGCCGCCCCATGTTTCCAGCCCGCCCGCGGCGGCGTTGAGCGTCCCGTCGCCGCTGAGGACAAGCAGCAGGTCGACGCCCGCATCGTCCAGAACGCCGGCGGTCGGCAGGTCCTCGTCCGGAAGCGTGGCCGTGTGGACGAGAGGCGCGCCTGCGGCGCGACATATGTCGGTCAGGCGGCCGACGAGGGCCTCGTCGGAACTGCCGCTGCGCAGATTGCAGACGAGGGCGGGGCGGGAGAAGTTGCTGGTCATCACCCTGTCCTACGCACAAGGAAGAAAAAGGTGGCTGACTTCCGATCCGCCTTCTCGTCATCCCGGACGAAAAGGCGGATGATGGCTGGCCGCAGCTTGTTCGCCGCGCCGCGGCCCTGTAGGGCGCGAAAGATGACGGGGCCGGTTTCCAAGGGACGACGGTTGATCAAGATTCTTTTCGTGGTGATCCTGCTCGTGCTGCTGTTCGGCGGCGGCGCCAGGATGATCGTTGCGGGCGGCGCCAAGTCGCTCAACATGGCCGACCGGCTGCTCGGGCAGGGCGACGGCGCGCGGCTGTTGCTGGGCGACCAGCCTTATGGCAACGGGCCGCGCCAATCGCTCGACATCTGGGCGCCCGAGGATGCGAAGGCCGGCGACCAGCTGCCGGTGATCGTCTTTTTCTATGGCGGCGGCTGGGACAGCGGCGAGCGCAGTAGCTACGGCTTTGCCGGGCGCGCGCTGGCGCGGCAGGGCTTCGTTGTGGTGATCCCCGATTACCGGCTCGCCCCCAAAGCCTATTGGCCCGATTTCCTGACCGACAGCGCGGCGGCAGTCGCGTGGACGCACGAACATATCGCCACGCTTGGCGGGGACCCCGACCGGATTGCCTTGATGGGCCATTCGGCGGGCGCCTATAATGCGGCGATGCTCGCGCTCGACCCGCAATGGCTGCGCGGTGCGAAGAGCGATCCGTCGATCATCCGCGGCGTTGCGGGCCTCGCCGGTCCCTATGATTTCCTGCCGCTCGAAAAGGGCGGCCGCGCTGAAAGGGCGATGGGCAAGATCAAACCGATCGAAAACACCCAGCCGATCCACTTTGCGCGCGCCGATGCGCCGCCGATGTGGCTCGCGAGCGGCGACGAGGATGACACGGTGCGCCCGCGCAACAGCCAGAACCTCGCCGCCGCGATCGAGCGCGCGGGCGGGGTGGCAACGCTGCGCATCTATCCGGGCATGGGGCATACCGGCATCGTGATGGCGCTCGCCGCGCCCTTCCGCAGCAAGGGCCCGGTGCTCGACGAGGCGACCGACTTCCTGCGCGGCGTGACGGCGCGCCGCATCGCTCCCGCGCCGGACGCAGCGCAATGAGCGGCGCGATTCCGGCGATCGTCCTCGCCGGCAGCCGTCCGGGCCCCGATCCGCTGCTGACCGGCAGCGGGGTTTCGACGAAGGCGCTGCTCCCGATCGCTGGACAGGCGATGCTTGTCCATGTCGTGACGGCGCTCCGCGCTTCGCCCGAAGTCGGCGCGATCACGATCCTCGCGCAGAACAGCGCGGAGCTGGCCGCCGAACCCGGTCTCACAGCTTTCGCCGACCTGCATTTTTCGGACTCGGGGCAGGGGATCAGCAGTTCGCTCGCTGCGGCGCTGCCGCCCGGCGACGATCCGTTGCTCGTGACGACCGCCGACCATGTCCTGCTCACCCCCGCGATGGTCGCCGAATTCCTGCGCGATGCGGCGGAGAGCGACGTCGCGGTCGCGATGGTCGAGCGCGACGTGCTGCTCGCGCGCTATCCGCGGTCGCAGCGGACCTGGCTCAAATTCCGCGGCGGCTGGTGGTCGGGCGCGAACATGTTCCGCCTCCGCGGGCGCCGCGTGCTGCCGTTGCTCGATTTCTGGGGACGCATCGAACGCGACCGCAAGAAGGGGCTCAGGATCATCGCCGCCTTCGGCCCGTGGCTACTCATCGGCGCGCTGCTCCGCCTCTTCACGATCCAGCAGGGGGTGGCGCGCGCGGGGCTGCGTTTCGGGCTGAACGCGAAGGTCGTGCCGATGTCCGAACCCGAGGCGTGCATCGACGCCGACAAGCCTTCCGACATCGAACTGATCGAAGCGATATTTGCCGCGCGGCGGGAAGCGGCTATAGGGCGGCGCTTATGAGCATCGACAAAGCCATCATCCTGTCGGCCGGGCAAGGCTCGCGCCTGCTGCCGCTGACCCGCGACATTCCCAAATGCCTGATCGAGTTCAACGGCCGCAGCCTCATCAGCTGGCAGATCGCGGCGCTCGTCGCGAACGGGATCAAGGATATCGTCGTCGTCACCGGCTTTCGCACCGAACGCGTCGAGGATCATGCGCTCCAGCTCTATCGCGACACCGGCGCGCGCATTCGCACCCTGTTCAACCCCTTCTTTCAGGTCGCCGACAATCTCGGCACCTGCTGGATCGCGCGCGAGGAGATGGACCGCGATTTCATCATCCTCAACGGTGACACCATCATCTCGGACGAGATCGTCGCGAAGCTGATCGAAGGCGCGAACGAGCCGATCAGTGTCACCGTCGACGTCAAGGCCGAGTATGACGACGACGACATGAAGGTGAACCGCGACGCCGAGGGACGCCTGCATCACATCGGCAAGCGGCTGCTGCCGCCCGACACCAATGCAGAATCGATCGGCATGCTCGCCTTCGTCGGCGACGGCCCCTCGATCTTCCGCAACCAGGTCGACCAGATGATGCGCACCCCCGACGGGGTCGAGCGCTGGTATCTGCGCGCAATCGACATCATCGCGAAGGGCAATCGCGTCGGCACCGTGTCGATCGAAGGGCTCGAATGGCAGGAAGTCGACTTCCCGCAGGATGTCGAAGCCGCCGACGCGCTCATCGCGAAATGGGCCGAAGAAGGCCGCTACGCGAAATAGGGTTTGAGCCAGCCGGTGAGCGCGGCGATCTGCGCCTCGTCGAGCTTCACCGCCTGCCCGAGATCGGGCTGCCCCGGCCAGCCGGCGTCGGCGACCGTCAGTCCCGCGCCGCTGCGTTCGCCGTCATAGCGCGGCAGGACGTGGAAATGGACGTGCGGGTCGACCATCATCAGCATCAGATAGTTGATCTTCGCGTAACCGACGGCCTGCGTCAGCGCCGCCTCGATCGCGGCGGTCGCGCGCTTGAGATCGGCGTGCGCTTCGGCCGGCAGGTCGCCGAATGCGGTCGCATCGGATTTCGCCGCGAGGATCAGCGCGCCGAGCGTCGGCTGCGCGGGACGCAGCAGCACGACCCAATGGTCATATTCGGCGATCAGCGTCGCCGGATGGCCGAATTTCGCGATGGTGTCGTTCATGCTTCTTCCATCCAGCTGGTGATCGGGCGGCCCGACCGTTTGACCGCATAGGCCTGCATCAGCCGCACCGCATGGACGACCAGCGAGATCATCGTCCACCATGCGAGCAGGATCAGGCCGATATCGGGGCGCCCGGCGAGCGTCGCGAAGAAGAGGATGACCATGTTCGGGTTGCGGCGCGCGGTGATCAGGCGGAACCGGCTGTCGAACTTCTCCCAGACATGGATATCCATGCCGAAATCCTTGATGAACAATCCCTCGATCACGCGCTGGAGAACATAGCCCGCGACGACCGCGGCCATCACCCAGACGAAGGTCTGCGTCGACAGCGCGAGACCCCAGGAGCCAAGCCCGACGCCCCAGAAATACCACCAGAAGGGCGGGTGGATCAGGTCGACGCCATGGTCGGCGACATTGCCCCATTTCGACGAGGTGATCGTGCAGCGCGCGAGCTTTCCGTCGACGGTGTCGAGCACCATGAAGATGAAGCCCGCGAGCATCCCTTCCCAATAATGGCCATAGGCGAACAAATAGGTCGCATAGACGCACAGCGTGGCGCCGATCGCGGTCACCATGTTCGGCGTCATGCCGATGCTCGCGGCGATCCGCGTCAGCCACAGCGCGAGTTCGGGCCAGAGATATTTGGTCAGCGCGTCGGTGACACCCTTGTACGCGCCGAAATAGCTCTTCCGCTCGATCGCGCGCCGCGTTTCGGGTGTCAGTCGCTGGATGAACGGGCAGTCGAGCTTGCGGAGCTGACGGTTATAGATTTGCGGATTGCCCTGATAGTCGATGATCGTGAGTTCGCCGCGCCGCGCCGCGATGTCCTCGGGACGCATGCCGCCGGTCAGGTGCGCGATCACCAGTTCGTCGCCGTTCATGACGACGGTGCCCGGCAGCGTCACGATATGGCGCAGCCACACCGGGTCGAAGACATAGGCGAGGTTGGCGTAGATATGCGCGCCCGACGGTCCCGTGGTTTCGGGCAACCCCTCGGCGCGTGCGAGGCGGCGCAGCCGCTCGGTGTTGGTCATGCCCCAGATCGAGGTCGGATTTTCGCCGATCGGCGACAGCGCGGGCAGATTTACGTCGGTCATCCGCCGCTCTTATCCTGTAGGGCGTCCTTTGCAAGAAAGGCCGAAATCGCCTCGGCGCCGCGCCGTGCGGCGCCGGCGGGATCGCCGCCGATCGATTCGGCCAGCCGTTCGCGCTGCGCGTCGGCGTAGCGCGGATGGTGCGCGGGCGCCGCGTCGAGCGCCGCCGGCAGGTCGGCCAGATCGTCGACGACGTCGCCGAGCGTCCAGAACAGATAATCGGGATCGCCCTGCCATGGGATGCGGTGCGCGTTGAGGAACAGGCACGGGCGCGGGGTCGCGAGAAACTCGTAAACCTGGCTGCTGACGTCGCCGATGTAGATGTCGGCGCCGCTGGTATAGCTCATGTCGAACAGCCGGTCGGACCCGAGGTCGATCAGGATCTTGCCCGGCACGGCGAGCCGTTCGATCGCCGCGCGCTCGGCGTCGCTCGCTTCGGCGAACAGGCGGACGTGCGGCGCGACGACCAGATTATAGCGGTCCTGCGCCGCAAACCACGCGATCAGGTCGCGCCCGAAGCGGTCCCACGACGACAGGTCGCGCCGGAAATGCGGCGCGTAAAGGACGGTCGGCCGGCCGTTCGCAAACAAGGGTTCGCGCGCTGCCTGCAGCCGCGGCATCAGGTCGAGCTTCACATAGCCGTTGACGGCATAATGCCCCGGCCGGATCGTTCCCGCACCGAGCAACCGCTGTTCGCTTTTTTCGCCGGCGACGAGCACGAAATGAAAATGCCGGTCGCGCGGGTCGAGCATGATCGCGCGGTCGCCCGCGCCGTGCGGGGTGAAGATCAGGCGCGCCCGCCGCGGCAGGAAATGCCGGATCGCCGCCGTCGTCCGTTCGGGCACGACGATCGCATCGAAGCCGCGCAGGAAGGACAGCGCGCCGAACAGCATCGGGAGCCGCGGATTGCGGAACAGGCCCCAGTCGCGCAGCCAGCGCGCGATGCCGCGCTGGCCGAGCAAGGTGACGCGCGGCGCAAAGCCCGGATAGGCGAGCGCGACCTGTTCGACCATGCGCAGATGGTCGCCGCTCGCGACCGCAACCTCGACACGCTGTCCGGCCGCCGCCATCTCGGCGGCAATCGGCAGCGCGTGAAAAATCTGGTGCGGTTCGCCGATGAACAGGAACAGCGTGCGCATTACCGGAGCCTGCCCGCCGCGGCGTCCTCGAAATCGGCAATCCGCCAGCCATGCTTCGCGGCCCGCCGCACGAACTTGTCGCCGCGCCCGACCAGCCAGGCTTCGTTGGCGAGGGCAAAGGTCGGCGCGTCGCTGGCATGGTCCGAATAGACGCGGATATGCGTGGGCCCGCCTCCATGGGCGGCGAGCCATTCGCCCACGCGCCGCGCCTTTTCCTCGCCATAGCAATTGGGGCCGTCGAGCAGGGGGAGCCAGTTCCCCTCGGCATCGCGCCGGTGTCGCGAGGCGACGATCGCGTCGAAGCCGAGCGCGTCGGCGATTGCCCCGGCGTAGAATTCGGGCGCGGCGGTCGCCATCAACAGCCGGTATCCCTCGGCGCGGTCGCGCGCGATGCACGCCGCGGCGCCCGGCGGAACGTCGCGCGGCACGCGCCATGCCGCGAAATCGGCGGCGAGCGCCCCGGCGCGTGTCGGCGCGATGCGCCCGCCCAGCATCAGACGAATGGCGGCGGGCTTGAACCGGTCGCGGCCATAGAGACGCAGCGCATAGCCGATCATCAGCGCTGCGAGCGCCGGCAGCAGCAGCAGGCGCCACGGTGCCTCGCGCCAAGCCGCCCAGAACAGGAACAGCGTGAAGGTCGGCTTGCGGAGCACGGTGCGGTCGAGATCGTAGATCGCGACGCGCGCGGGCGGGACGGCGCCGGTCATGGCGCCTCGCGTTCGAAGAGCCGCAGCGCGCGGCCGGTCTTGCCCAGCGACGTGCGGTCGGCGAGCGGGAGGGCGAAGCGGAGCGCGAGCCAGATCGACGCCGCGGCGATCAGCACGATCAGCGGCAGCGCGACCGGGTCGGGCAGGCGGCTTGCGAGCAGGGCCGCCGCACCGGCGGCGATGGTGATGGCGAGCCCGCGGAGTGCCACGCCGGGGAATTGCGCATCGAACGGCTGGAGTTTTTCGGTGAGAGCGAGCTGGAGCATCGGGACGGCGGCCATGACGACAAGGCCGGTCGCGGTCGCGAGGGTTACCCCGGTCAGCGCGTCGAGATGCCCGACGATCAGCCAGCCGGTGCCGAGCGCGACCGCGACGCCGAAGATGCTGGCGGTGAGCTGGTGCCGGAAGGCCGCGACGACTTGCAGCACCGGCGCCGAAATGCCGAGTACGGCTTCGGCGGCGCGCGCGAAAAGCAGCGTGATCAGCGCCGCCTGTGCGCCCTGCGCCTGATCGCCGAACAGGCTGAGCAACGAGGTGCTGCCCGCCGCGAGCACCGCCGCGAGCGGCAGCGCGATCGCCGATATCAGCCGCGTCGCATAGGCATAGATGTCGGCGACCTGCCGCCGATCCTGCCGCTCGGCGCTGGCGGCCAGGGGCGCCATGACATAGGTGAAGGCGATACGCACGAGCTGGACGACGCTCGACAGCTTGCGCGCGATGGTGAACAGCCCCGCCGCCGCCGCGCCCGCCGCGCCGGGCAGCAACAGGTTGAGGATCAGTGCCGGCGCGTCGCCGAAGAGGCGCGCGATGATGTTCGACGGCAGGATCGACAGCCCGGCCCAGAAGGTGTTGCGCGCCGTGTCGCTCGTCCATGGGCCGCGCCACATATCGGCGAGGCTGTAATGGCGTGCGAGCAGGCGGACGCTGAGCGCCGCGGTGATCGCCAGCGAGCACAGATGCGCGATGAACAGCCCCTTGAGCCCGAGCCCGCCCGCGAAGAAAAGTCCCGCGAACACCAGCCGCATCACCTGTTCCCAGACGATTCGGAGGCGGATTTCGGCGCCGAACACCATGCGCGCGCGCAGCGCCGAGGTAGCGATTTCGACAAAAGCCCACAGCGGCAGCGCCCAGACGAAGATGCGGATGGCGGGGGTGACAAGATCGCGGTCCTTCGCCGCGACGTTGAGCAGCGGGCCGAGATCGGCGGCAAAGGCCGCAATCAGCGCGGCGACGACGATGCACGGCCCGACGCCAAAGAGCATCGCGGTGCGCAGCGCCGCCGCGGCTTCGGCATCGCTCGCCGATTGCGGCACGGTGCGTTGCATCGCGCTGGTCATGCCGAGGTCGAAGATATTCTCGAGCAGGTTGATCGTCGCCCACAGCACGGCGTAGAGGCCGTATCCCGCCAGCCCGAACATCAGCACATAGAGCGGCTGCGCGACGATCTCGACCACCGCCCCCAGCCGCGCCAGCACGGTGGTGCCGAGCCCGCGCGCGACGCTGCGGCTGGTAACGGCGGGCTGGTCGGCGCTTTCGCTCATCATCGCCGCCCTAGCGCCTTGCCCGCGCGCCTGCCAGCGGCTTTCACGCTTCACCCTCTTGTCGACTCTGCCAATCGGGTCTAGGCAGCGCGCAATTGCATAGGGAACCCCGCGATATGGCCGAATTCCGCCTGCCCAAGAACAGCCGCCCGCAAAAGACGGGCAAGGTCCACCAGGCAAAAGGCGCCGCGGCAGTGAAGAAATTCAAGGTCTATCGCTACGACCCCGACAGCGGCGAAAATCCGCGCTTCGACACGTTCGAGATCGACACCGAAAAATGCGGCCCGATGGTCCTCGACGCGCTCATCAAGATGAAGAGCGAGCAGGATTCGTCGTTGACCTTTCGCCGCTCGTGCCGCGAGGGCATCTGCGGCAGCTGTTCGATGAACATGAACGGCAAGAACGGCCTCGCCTGCACCACCGCGATCGAGGATCTGAAGGGCGACATCACGATCACCCCGCTGCCGGCGATGGATGTGATCAAGGACCTCGTCCCCGATTTTACCCATTTCTACGCGCAATATGCGTCGATCGAGCCGTGGCTGAAGACCAAGACGACGACCCCGAGCGGCAAGGAACGGCTGCAGTCGCCCGCCGAGCGCGAAAAGCTCGACGGCCTCTACGAGTGCATCCTGTGCGCGTGCTGTTCGACGAGCTGCCCCAGCTATTGGTGGAACAGCGACAAGTTCCTCGGCCCCGCGATCCTGCTTCAGGCGTATCGCTGGCTCGCCGACAGCCGCGACGAGATGACCGGCGAGCGGCTCGACGAACTCGAGGATCCGTTCCGTCTCTATCGCTGCCACACGATCATGAACTGCTCGAACGCCTGCCCGAAGGGCCTCAGCCCCGCGCGCGCGATCGCCGAGATCAAGAAGCTCGAGGCCGAGCGGCAGGTGTGAACGACGGGATCGAGGAACCGAAGCGGCGGGACCATTTCAGCGCGGAGGCGCTGGACGATGGTTGGGTCAGCTGGGATCTCAAGGACCCGACGCGTTTCAACGCCTTCATCGAACCGCTGACCGTCCGCGCCGAACCGCCGACGCACGACGGCCGTCCCTGCGCGCGGGTGCGCATGATTCCCGAACGCAAGCACAGCAACCTTGGTGACAATGTCCATGGCGCGGTGACGCTGGCGCTTGTCGACATCGCGCTGTTCGCGGCGTCGCACCAGTTCGGATCGCTCAACGTCGGCCATTCGGTGACGCTCGACCTGTCGACGCAGTTCGTGGGCGCGGGCCGCGTCGGCGAGCCGCTCGACGCGGTGGTCGAGCTGGTCCGCGAAACCGGCCGGCTGATCTTCCTGCGCGGCCTCGTCGTCCAGGGCGAGGACGACAGCCATATCGTGCTGACCTTCGCCGGGACGATCCGCAAGGCGAGCAGCAAGTGATCACCGTTCTTGCGGCCTATGACGCCCTCGTTGCCGCGGGCGAGCTAAAGCCCGATCCCGAACAGCGCGCCGCGGCGGAGCGATTGAACGCGCTGCAGGCCGAGCTGGAAGCGGTGCCGCCGCGGGGTAGCCTGCTGTGGCGCCTGACCGGCCGCAAGCCCGCGGCGCTGCGCGGCGTCTATCTGTGGGGCGCAGTCGGGCGCGGCAAGTCGATGCTGATGGACCTGTTCTATGATCAGCTTCACATCCAGCGGAAGAAGCGCGTTCATTTTCATGCGTTCATGCTCGACGTCCATGCGCGGATGCGCGAGGTCCGGAAGAGCGAGAGCGGCGATCCGATCCCGCTTGTCGCCGACGCGCTCGCCGAAAATACACGCTGCCTCGCGTTCGACGAGATGGTGGTGAACAACAGCGCCGACGCGATGATCCTCTCGCGCCTGTTCACCGCCTTGATCGACCGCGGGGTGACGATGGTCGCGACGTCGAACCGGCCGCCGAAGGACCTTTACAAGGACGGGCTCAACCGCGAGCATTTCCTGCCCTTCATCGCGCTCGTGGAGGAACGGCTCGACGTGATGAGCCTGAACGGCCCGACCGACTATCGCCGCGACCGGCTCGGCGACGGCGCGCGCTGGTTCGTTCCCGCCGACGATGCGGCGAGCGCGGCATTGTCGGCCGCCTTCTTCCGCCTCACCGACTATCCGCCCGAAGACCGCGCGCATGTCCCGACGCTCGAACTCGACGTCGGCGGCGGACGGATGCTGCATGTGCCGAAGGCGCTGAAGGGCGTCGCGGTCTTTTCGTTCAAGCGATTGTGCGGAGAGGCGCGGGGGGCGGCCGATTATCTGGCGGTCGCGCGGCATTTCCACACCGTCATCATCGTCGGCATCCCGCGCATGGGGCCCGAGAACCGCAACGAAGCCGCGCGTTTCGTCACGCTGATCGACGCGCTTTACGAATATAAGGTCAAGCTGCTCGCGAGCGCGGCGGCGATGCCCGACCAGCTTTATGTCGCGGGCGACGGCGCGTTCGAGTTCGAGCGGACGGCGAGCCGGCTCGCCGAAATGCAGTCGGATGACTATCTGGCGCTAGGCCACGGACCTGCCGAGAATGTCGTGGCCTAAGCCACGGCGAGGAGGACGCCGCTGGCAATCTTTCCCCAGCGTGACGAATTGACCGTCACCGAAATGAGGTCGCGGACGTAGCGCACCTCGTGCGCGAGGTGGCCGATGCCTTGCTCGATCGTCCGGCGCAGCGTGCGGAGCGGCTTGGGCGCAGCGAGTCCGATCCGCGCCGGGCGCGCGGGCGGTCCCGGCAGCGTCGCGAAGCCACCGCTCGTCACGCGCGCGTCGTCCGCCACCGCGCGGCACAGGGCTTCCATGCGCGAAATCGCGAGGCGGTTGGGAACCGCGCGGTCGCGGCTCAACAGTTCGAAGCTGTGGCTGAAGGCCGAAAACTGGATCGCGCCGCTCGCCGCGCTATGACCCAGCGCGTCGCGCATCTCCTCTTCGGACATCGCGCACAGCTGCGCGGGACGGAAACGGCTGGCGCGGTCCATCAGCCCGCTGACGGGCACCTCGACCACACCATGATGGCTGCGCATGCCGAGATTGCCCGCGTCGAGCGAGATGGCGCAGCCATGCCCCTGGTATGCGCCGTTGAAGCTGCTGTCGAAACGGAAGCCGAGCGCCGCAAGCGCGCGTAGCGTGTCGTCGTTCGCGCCGAAGTTTCCGGCGCGAAAGGCGGTCGGTTTCGGCGCCCCCGCTCCGACGAGGATATCGCGCGCGAGCGCGATCAGCTTCTTCTGCGCCGCCAACGGAAAATCGCCGATGTTGCGGCCGGTCAGCCGTCCGACCGGATTGAAGCGCGCGAAGGCCAGCCATTCGGTGTGGATATGGACCTGCACCTCGTGCCCGCGCGCGACGACGGGCTCGACGATCGCGTCGATCACTTCGGGGCCGTACACCAGGGCGGGCATCGGATCGATGAAGAACACCCCGGTCAGCCCGTGGCGTTCGAGCATGTCCATCTGGAAATATATGCCGAAATCGCCGTCGCGGCAGCGGCCGAGGATCGAGCTTTCGAAATTGGTGCGCGCATCGGCGCCGCGCTGATAGAGGCCGGCGGACAATTCGGTATCGAAGCTGATAATCGCTCGCGTCACGTCTCGCGCCTAGCATCGCTGCAATAAGGGAGAGTTAACCGGCGCCTGCGGTATGCCCCGCCTGCCGCGCCATGCCTTGCACTGGCTAGCACGGTCTGCGCGGGCGAGACAAGCCGGCCCGATATCCCTCTTTTTCCGGAAGGATATGGTAGTGTCCGTGTTGCCGGGTATCACATCCCTGTCGCACTTCGCTCCCATTCCCATGTGAGCGCAAAGACTCGCCATGCGCCTTATAGTTATTGCGAACTATTAGCAAAGAAAGCCTGTTTTTCGTCCTTTTCGCGGTTGTTTCGTCAAGGGAATCGGCGTAGGGGCGTCGCCAGTCTTGGGACCGGAGCGGAGCTTTAGCCCGTGCTCCCGCCGGTCTGTGAACCAATTGCCGGGCTTGCCAGGAAGGGAGTGCCGCGCGCCATGGGACGCAAGAAGATCGCTTTGATCGGAGCCGGAAATATCGGCGGAACGCTGGCGCTGCTCGCCGCGCAAAAGGAACTCGGCGACGTCGTCCTGTTCGACGTCGTCGAAGGCGTGCCGCAGGGCAAGGCGCTCGACCTGTCGCAGGTCGGTCCGATCGCGGGCTTCGACGCGAAGATCACCGGCTCGAACGATTATGCCGACATCGCCGGCGCCGACGTCATCATCGTCACCGCCGGTGTCGCCCGCAAGCCGGGCATGAGCCGCGACGACCTGCTCGGCATCAATCTGAAAGTGATGAAGGCCGTCGGCGAGGGCATCAAGGCCAACGCCCCCGACGCCTTCGTCATCTGCATCACCAACCCGCTCGACGCGATGGTCTGGGCGCTGCGCGAATTCTCGGGTCTGCCGCACAACAAGGTCGTCGGCATGGCGGGCGTGCTCGATTCGGCGCGCTTCAGCCACTTCATCGCCGACGAATTCGACGTGTCGGTAAAGGATGTGAACACCTTCGTGCTCGGCGGTCATGGCGATACGATGGTCCCCGTCGTGCGTTACTCGACGATCAACGGCATCCCCGTTCCCGACCTCGTCAAGATGGGCCTGTCGAGCCAGGACAAGATCGACGCGATCGTCAAGCGCACCCGCGGCGGCGGCGGCGAAATCGTTGCGCTGCTCGGCACCGGTTCGGCCTTCTATGCGCCGGCAGCCTCGGGCATCGCGATGGCCGAAGCCTACCTCGGTGACCAGAAGCGCATCCTGCCCTGCGCCGCCTGGGTCGACGGCCAGTACGGCCTCGACGGTCTGTATGTCGGCGTGCCGGTGCTGATCGGCGCCGGCGGCGTCGAGAAGATCGTCGAGATCGAACTCGACAATGCCGACAAGGCCGGGCTGCAGGTCTCGGTCGACGCGGTCAAGGAACTGCTCGACGCGTGCAAGGCGCTGGACCCGTCGCTGGCATGATATCGCGCATCGCCATATTGGCGCTTGGCCTGGGCATCGCTCAGGGCGCCGCGGCGCAGTCCGTGACGCTGACGGTCAAGGATGGGCGGGCACTGGTGGTCGGCGGCGAGGCGCTTCTGGGAGCCGACCTCGCTGCCACCGACCTCGACGCTGCCGCGATCGTTGCGGAGTTCGGGCGACTTTGTCTCGATCCCGCAACCGTTGGTGACCGGGTTACGGCCTCGCCTTTCGGGCTATCAGAGGCCGATGCCGTATTCCCTGCGGAAGGCAAGCAGGGCGAGGCGCGGGTCAAGCAGTGGCGCGGCTCGGCAGCGCTCGTGTCGGCATGGACGGGCGACGATGCGAACCTCAAGAATCGCGCGATTGCGATGCCGAGCCGTGGTGCGGTGACGAGAGGACCCTATGGTCCGTTCCGGGCTTTTGGCACGCAATGCAATCTGGTGTTCGGCGTTCGTGATTTTTCGAGCGTCGGCCCTCTCATCGAGGCGCTTCGGGCGACATATGGCGAACCGGGCAAACTGGTTGTCAAAAATAGTTTTGCCGACGGTTTTTGGGCGGTGAGCGCGGGCGGTGCGTCCGCGCGCGTCAATCTGAACACGCCCACGACACGAAACGGACCGCAGCCGGTGCATCTGTCGATGCAGATGGCCGGCCCAACGGCAAAGTGACGGTTTGAGCCCAGCGCATGGGCATCTCCAAGGAGTTATACAGGTTATGAGCATCCTCATCGACAAGAATACCAAGGTCATCACGCAAGGGATGACCGGTGCCACCGGTACCTTCCACACCGAACAGGCGCTCGCCTATGGCACCAAGATGGTCGGCGGCGTGACGCCGGGCAAGGGCGGCACCACGCACATCGGCCTGCCGAACTTCAACACGGTCGAAGAAGCCAAGGCCGCGACCGGCGCGACCGCGAGCTGCATCTATGTTCCGCCGCCGTTCGCCGCCGACTCGATCCTCGAGGCGATCGATGCCGAGATGGAACTGATCGTCTGCATCACCGAAGGCATTCCGGTGCTCGACATGGTCAAGGTGAAGCGCGCGCTGTCGGGTTCGAAATCGCGCCTGATCGGCCCGAACTGCCCCGGCGTGCTGACTCCCGGTGAATGCAAGATCGGCATCATGCCCGGCAGCATCTTCTCGAAGGGCAGCGTCGGCGTCGTTTCGCGCTCGGGCACGCTCACCTATGAAGCGGTGTTCCAGACCACGAACGTCGGCCTCGGCCAGACGACCGCGGTCGGCATCGGCGGCGACCCCGTCAACGGCACCAACTTCATCGACGTGCTCGAACTCTTCCTCGCCGACGAGGCGACCAAGTCGATCATCATGATCGGCGAGATCGGCGGCGACGCCGAGGAGCAGGCGGCGCAGTTCCTGATCGACGAAGCGAAGCGCGGCCGCAAGAAGCCGATGGCGGGCTTCATCGCGGGCCGCACCGCGCCTCCGGGCCGCCGCATGGGCCATGCCGGCGCGATCGTGTCGGGCGGCAAGGGCGACGCCGAAAGCAAGATCGCGGCGATGGAAGCCGCCGGCATCAAGGTGTCGGCGAGCCCGTCGGAACTCGGCTCGACCCTCGCCGAAGTGCTGAAGGAACGCGTCTGAGGAGGAGGCCCGCCGGCGCCCTTTGCCGGCGGGCCTCCGCTCCCCATATAAAACCCACCCCTACCTCCCCGTGGAAAAGCAGATGAACCTCGAACGACAAAGCTTCGACATCGACGAGCCGCAGCCCGGCCCGAGCTGGGCGCCGAAGAACTGGCCGCAGGTTGACAGCGACGACCTGACCGCCGCGCTCGACCCGCAGCAGATGCAGGTTGCGGTGAAGGCCGCCGCCGCGAGGGCGGGCGCCGCATTGTCGAGCGCCGAGGTCGAACGTGCCGCGGACGATTCGATCCGCGCGATGATGCTGATCCGCACCTATCGCGTGCGCGGTCATCTTGCCGCCAATCTCGATCCGCTCGGGCTCAGCACGCGCGAACTGCCCGCCGACCTGACGCCCGAATTCCACGGTTTCGTCGGCGCCGACCAGGACCGCCCCGTGTTCATCGGCGGCACGCTGGGTCTGGAGAAGGCGACGATCCGCGAGATCGTCGCGATCCTGCGCGCCAATTATTGCGGCAATGTCGGCCTCGAATATATGCACATCGCCGACATCGAGGAGCGCCAGTTCCTGCAGGAACGGATGGAAGGCGCCGACAAGATCATCGAGTTTTCGGTCGAGGGCAAACGCGCCATCCTGAACAAGGTGATCGAGGCCGAGGAATGGGAGAAATTCCTCGCGCGCAAATATGTCGGCACCAAGCGCTTCGGGCTCGACGGCGGCGAATCGATGATTCCCGCGATGGAAGCCATCATCAAATATGGCGGCCAGTACGGTGTGAAGGAAATCGTCTATGGCATGGCGCACCGCGGGCGCCTCAACATGCTCGCGAACGTGCTGGCAAAGCCGTATCAGGTGATCTTCCACGAGTTCGCCGGCGGCTCGGCAAACCCCGACGACATCGGCGGTTCGGGCGACGTCAAATATCACCTCGGCACCTCGACCGACCGCGAGTTCGGCGGCGCGTCGGTGCATATGTCGCTCGTTCCCAACCCGTCGCACCTCGAAGCGGTCGATCCGGTCGTGCTCGGCAAGGCGCGCGCGCAGCAGGTCGTGCGCGACGATCTTGAAAAGCACGAGCAGGTGCTGCCCGTGCTGATCCACGGCGACGCGGCGTTCGCGGGGCAGGGGATCGTCTGGGAATGCCTCGGCTTCTCGGGCATCCGCGGGTACAACACCGGCGGCTGCATCCACTTCATCGTCAACAACCAGATCGGCTTTACGACCAGCCCGCAGTTCGCGCGCTCGTCGCCCTATCCGTCGGACGTGGCAAAGGGCGTGATGGCGCCGATCCTGCACGTCAACGGCGACGATCCCGAGGCGGTGACCTTTGCGTGCAAGCTCGCGATCGATTTCCGCCAGCAGTTCAAGCGCGACGTCGTGATCGACATGTGGTGCTATCGCCGCTTCGGTCATAACGAGGGCGACGAGCCCTCGTTCACCCAGCCGCTCATGTACGCGAGCATTCGCCAGCATCCGCCGGTGTCGCAGCTCTGCGCCGCGAAGCTGGAGAGCGAAGGCGTGATCGATGCGGGCTGGGCCGATGCCCGGCGCGCCGAATTCACCACGCGCCTCGAAGAGGATTTCGAAGCGGCGAAGAGCTACAAGCCGAACAAGGCCGACTGGTTCGCGGGCCGCTGGTCGGGGCTCCACGCCCCCGCCGACCCCGAAAATGCGCGCCGCAACATCGCGACGGGTGTTTCGGACAAATTGTTCGATTCGATCGGCCGCACGTTGACGACGATCCCCGACGATCTCGACGTCCACAAGACGCTGCGCCGTGTCATCGACGCGCGCGGCGCGATGTTCGCCGACAAGGGCGACGGCGAAGTGTTCGACTGGGCGACCGCCGAGGGCCTCGCCTTCGGCACCTTGCTCAGCGAAGGCTATCAGGTCCGCCTGTCGGGTCAGGATTCGGGCCGCGGCACCTTCAGCCAGCGCCACGCCGTCTGGATCGACCAGAAGGACGAGCGTCGTTACGTGCCGCTGACCACCGTGCCGCACGGCCGGTTCGAGGTGCTCGACAGCCCGCTGTCCGAATATGGCGTGCTCGGCTTCGAATATGGCTATGCGATGGCCGATCCGAAGAGCCTCGTGCTCTGGGAAGCGCAGTTCGGCGATTTCGCCAACGGCGCGCAGATCATGATCGACCAGTTCATCGCGTCGGGCGAAGCCAAGTGGCTGCGCGCCAACGGTCTCGTGATGCTGCTCCCCCACGGTTACGAAGGGCAGGGCCCCGAACATAGCTCGGCGCGCCTCGAACGCTTCCTCCAGCTGTGCGCGGGCGACAATATCCAGGTGTGCAATATTTCGACCCCGTCGAACTATTTCCACGTCCTGCGCCGCCAGATGCTGCGTCCGTTCCGCAAGCCGATGATCATCATGACGCCGAAGTCGCTGCTGCGCCACAAGCTCGCGGTATCGCAGCGGTCGGACTTCATCGGCGACGCGCATTTCCGCCGCCTGATGTCGGATCGTACCCCGCCCGCCGACGCCGACATCAAGCGCGTCGTCCTCTGTTCGGGCAAGGTCGGTTACGACCTGATGGAAGCGCGCGACGCCGCGGGCCTCACCGACACGACGGTGATCCGCGTCGAGCAGCTCTATCCCTTCCCGGGCGAGCCGCTCGCGGTTCGCCTGAAGCGGATGCCGAAGCTCGAAGACGTCGTCTGGGCGCAGGAAGAGCCGCGCAACAACGGCGCCTGGTTCTTCGTCAACGAACTGATCGAGGATGCGCTGACCGAAGCGGGCAAGAAGGGCATGCGGCCGCGTTATGCGGGCCGCGCCGCCGCGGCGTCGCCCGCGACGGGCCTGATGAGCCGTCACCAGACCGAACAGTCGGCGCTCGTCGCCGATGCGCTCGGGCTGAGCGTCCGCGCCGAAATCCGCCGCACGAAGAACAAAGCCTGAGCCCGAAGCTTAAGTCCCCAAGGAACTGCACCTATGAGCACCGAAGTCAAAGTCCCCACGCTGGGCGAAAGCGTTACCGAAGCGACGATCGGCGAGTGGCTGAAGAAGCCCGGCGAAGCGGTTGCGCTCGACGAGCCCATCGCAAGCCTCGAGACCGACAAGGTCGCGGTCGAAGTCCCGTCGCCCGTCGCCGGCGTGATGGGCCAGCAGCTCGCCGCGGTCGGTGACACGGTCAATGTCGGCGCGACCATCGCGACGGTCGAGGCCGGCGGCGCTGCCGCCGCGCCGGCGCCTGTCGCTGCTGCTCCGGTGCTCGCGGCCAAGGCCGAAGCCGCCGCGCCGGCGCCCGCCGCGACCGCGGCCCCGGCCGACGATGGTGTCGATACCGTCACCACCATGTCGCCTGCGGTCCGCCGCCTTGTGCTCGAGCATGGCGTCGACCCGACGAAGATCAAGGGCAGCGGCAAGGACGGCCGTCTGACCAAGGAAGACGTGCTCGCCGCCGCCAGCGCCGCGCCTGCACCCGCCCCGGCTCCGGCCGCTGCGCCCGCACCCGCCGCGAGCGGTGCGCCGGGCCGTAACGAAGAGCGCGTCAAGATGACGCGCATGCGCCAGACGATTGCGAAGCGGCTGAAGGCGGCGCAGGACACGGCGGCGATGCTGACGACGTTCAACGACTGCGACATGTCGGCGGTGATGGCGACGCGCGACAAATATCGCGAAAGCTTCGAGAAGAAGCACGGCGTCCGCCTCGGCTTCATGAGCTTCTTCACCAAGGCGGTCGCGCTCGCCGCGCATGACATCCCGGCGGTGAACGCACGCATCGACGGCGACGAGATCGTCTATCACGACTATCTCGATGTCTCGGTCGCGGTCAGCGCACCGAACGGCCTCGTCGTCCCCGTCGTGCGCAACGCCGACAGCCTGTCGTTCGCCGACATCGAAAAGGCGATCGCCGACCTTGGCAAGCGCGCCAAGGACGGCACGCTGACGATGGACGACATGACCGGCGGCACCTTCACCATCTCGAACGGCGGCGTGTTCGGCGGCCTGATGTCGACCCCGATCATCAACCCGCCGCAGTCGGCGGTGCTCGGCCTGCACCGCATCGAGGATCGTCCGGTTGTCCGGAACGGCGAAATCGTGATCCGCCCGATGATGTATCTCGCGATGAGCTATGACCACCGCCTGATCGACGGGCGCGAGGCGGTGACCTTCCTCAAGACGATCAAGGAAGCGATCGAGGATCCGACGCGCCTGCTGATCGACCTGTAAGTTTCCGTCGCCCCGGCGAAGGCCGGGGCCGCTATCCCCCTGGCGCCGCCTCTGGATGCCAGCGATCCCGGCCTTCGCCGGGATGACGAATGGAGTGAGTTATGGCTGATTACGACTACGACGTCCTTGTCATCGGTTCGGGCCCCGGCGGTTATGTCGCGGCGATCCGCGCGGCGCAGCTGGGTCTCAAGACCGCGTGCGCCGAAGGGCGCGAGACGCTGGGCGGCACCTGCCTCAACGTCGGCTGCATCCCGTCGAAGGCGATGCTCCACGCATCGGAATATTTCGAGGCGGCGGCCGGCGGCGCGATGGCGGCGATGGGCATCAAGGTAAAGCCCGAACTCGACCTCGGCACGATGCACGGCCAGCGCAAGGATGCGGTCAAAGGCCTGACCGGCGGTATCGAATTCCTGTTCAAAAAGAACAAGATCGACTGGCTGAAGGGTTATGCGCAGTTCACGTCGAAGGACAGCGTCGAGGTCGCGGGCAAGACGTACCGCGCCAAGAATATCATCATCGCCACCGGCTCGTCGGTGACCCCGCTTCCGGGCGTCGAGGTCGATAACGACAAGCAGATCATCGTCGATTCAACCGGCGCGCTCGAACTGGCCAAGGTCCCCGGCCATATGGTCGTGATCGGCGGCGGCGTGATCGGGCTCGAACTCGGCAGCGTGTGGCGCCGCCTCGGCGCCAAGGTCACCGTCGTCGAATTCCTCGACCAGATCCTGCCCGGCATGGACGGCGACGTCCGCAAGGAAGCGAACAAGATCCTCAAAAAGCAGGGCATGGAATTCAGGCTCAAGACCAAGGTTACCAAGGCCGCGGTCAAGGGCAAGAAGGCCGTGCTGACGCTCGAACCCGCGGCGGGCGGCGACGCCGAAACGCTCGAAGCCGACGTCGTGCTCGTGTCGATCGGGCGCCGTCCGAACACCGACGGGCTCGGCCTCGACAAGGCGGGTCTTGCGGTCAACCAGCGCGGCCAGATCGAAACCGACCATGATTTTTCGACGCAGGTTCCCGGCATCTGGGCGATCGGCGACGTCATCCCCGGCCCGATGCTCGCGCACAAGGCCGAAGACGAAGGCATCGCCTGCGCCGAGAATATCGCCGGGCTGACGGGCATCGTGAACCACGATGTCATCCCGTCGGTCGTCTACACCTGGCCCGAAATCGCCGGCGTCGGCCTGACCGAGGAGCAGGCGAAGGAAAAGGGCGAGGTCAAGGTCGGCAAGTTCCCGATGATGGCGAACAGCCGTGCCAAGACCAACCACGAACCCGACGGCTTCGTGAAGGTGATCGCCGATGCCAAGTCCGACCGCGTGCTCGGCGTGTGGTGCATCGCGAGCGTCGCGGGCACGATGATCGCGCAGGCGGCGCAGGCGATGGAATTCGGCGCGACGTCCGAAGACATCGCCTACACATGCCACGCGCATCCGACGCACAGCGAAGCGATCAAGGAAGCCGCGATGGCGGTGACGGGCAAACCGATCCACATCTGATAAGAGAAAAAAGGGGAGAGAGATTATGGCGAAGCATTGGCTCTGGGCAGGGGCTTCGCTGGCTCTCTCCCTCACCGCGACCGGGGCCGAGGCGGCGCCCGACCTCAATGCCGCGAACGCGCGACTGACCGCGCTGCTCGACAAAAATTACCCGGCGCTCGATGCGCTCTACAAGGACCTCCACCAGAACCCCGAACTCGGGCTGCAGGAGGTCCGCACCGCGGGCATCCTCGCGCAGCATCTCCGCAAGGCGGACTTTACCGTGACCGAGAAGCTCGGCGGCACCGGCGTCGTCGGCGTGCTCAGGAACGGCGAAGGCCCGACGATCCTCGTGCGCGCCGACATGGACGCGCTGCCGATGGAGGAAAAGACGGGGCTCGCCTGGTCGAGCAAGGCGCGCGCGACCTATGAGGGCAAGGATGTGCCCGTGATGCACGCGTGCGGCCACGATACGCATGTCGCCTATCTGGTCGGCGTCGCGCAGGCGCTCGCCGCAATGCGCGACAGCTGGTCGGGCACGGTGGTGCTGATCGGCCAGCCCGCCGAGGAGATATTGAAGGGCGCGAAGGCGATGCTCGACGACGGGCTGCTGACGCGTTTCCCCAAGCCCGACTATGGCTTCGCCGCGCATGTGCTCAACGGCCCGACGGGAACGGTTGCGATCAAGGCTGGCACCGCCTTTTCGGCTTCCGACAGCTATTCGATCACCTTCCACGGCCGCGGCGGGCACGGATCGATGCCGTCGGCGGCGCTCGATCCGATCCCGATCGCGGCGCGCTTCGTCACCGATGTGCAGACGGTGATCAGCCGCGAAAAGGATCCCGCGGCGTTCGGCGTGTTGACGATCGGCGCGATCAACGCGGGCAGCGCGCCCAACATCATCCCCGACAGCGCCGAGGTGAAGGTCAACATGCGTTCGCTGACCCCCGAAGTGCGCCAGCTGCTGCGTTCGGGCACCGAGCGGTCGGCGAAGGCGGCGGCGATGATGGGTAACGCGCCCGAACCGAGGATCACCTATCTGTCCGGCACGGCGAGCCTCGTGAACAATGAATCGATGGCGGCGAACGGATTTGCGATGTTGAAGCCGGTGTTCGGCGACCGCCTGCTTTTCGCGCCGGCGAGCGCGGCGCCGGTGTCGGCGAGCGAGGATTATTCGGAGTTCGTCAATGCGGGCATCCCGTCGCTCTATTTCGCGATCGGTGGCTATGATCCCGCGGTGCTCGCCGACCTGAAGGCGAAGGGGCAGCCTGTGCCGACCAACCATTCGCCCTTCTTCGCGCCGAAAGCCGAGCCGGTGATCCGGAACGCCGTGGCGGCGATCGTGCTGTCGGTCATCGGCGGCGTCCGCCCCGACGCGAAATAGGGCTTTCAGCCAGCCATCATCGCCTGCCACCGGCGCTGGGCGTCGTCGCTCCACACGCCCTCGGGTGACGGGTAGAAATCCGGAAAGACCTTTGCGTCGGCGGGCAGGACGACCCACGGCTGCTTGCTGCGCGTAAAGATATGCACGTCGGGCGGGCAGCGATCCGGGTCGTCGAGCGTCCCGACGCGGACGAAGGAGGAGCGGCGGCCCGAACCGGGATAATGGCTCCAGAGTGCGATCCGGCAGGTCGGACAGCGGATGATTTCCTGTCCTTTGCCGCTTTCGGACGGGGTCATCACATGGTCGAGCGCCCCTTCGGACTCAAGTCGGTCGCTCTCGATCACGGCGTTGATCACGAAGGCACTGCCGGTCTCGCGCTGGCACCAGCGGCAGTGGCAGCAATGGACGATCATCGGTGTCGCGGTCATCCGGTATCGAACCGCGCCGCACGTGCATCTGCCTTCCATGGCTGCCTCCTCTCCATTGTGCCGTATCGCGCGCGATGATAGCCCGGCGCGCGATGGATACACAAACGCTCGTCCGCCTGCTCGACCTCGTTGGCATCGGCGTCTTCGCGTTGTCGGGCGCGCTCATGGCGGTGCGGCTGCGCCAGACGCTGGTGACCGCCGCCTTCTTCGCGCTGGTGACCGGCGTCGGCGGCGGCAGCGTGCGCGACCTGTTGATCGGCGCGCCGGTGTTCTGGGTGCAGGACGGCGCGATCGCCGCGGTGTGTATCGCGATTGCGATGGTCGTCTGGCTCACCCCCGAACGCTGGTGGCAGGGGCAATTGCTCGAATGGGCCGATGCGGTCGGGCTGGCCGCCTATGCGGTGTTCGGCACGGCGAAGGCGCTGGCGTGGGGCGTCCCGCCCGTGCCCGCGCTGATGATGGGGGTGATTACCGGCTGCGTCGGCGGCACGATCCGCGACATCCTCGCCGGGGTGCCATCGATCATCATGCGCCCCGAAGTCTATGTCACCGCGGCCGCGCTCGCGTCGGGCCTGTTCCTGTTGCTGCAATGGCTCGGCACCGGAACGCATGTCGCGGCGGTCACCGGTGCGGCCGCGGGCTTCATCCTGCGCGGGGCGGCGATCCGCTGGTCGCTCGCGCTGCCCGCCTATCGTGACCCCAAAGGCAGATAGGCCAGAATCAGTTAGACTTGCCAAATCGCGAAACTCTGTCAGTTTCGCCTGATGAACAGCGATGTCAGCACCATCGCCCGCCGGGTGCGGGGCCAGGCGGACGCCTTGCCCGAGCTGTTCGGCCGTTTCGATTTCGACAAGGCGCCCGAGCGCTGGGCGCCCGAGGCCGAAGCGGTGAGCGAGCTCGGCCGCGTTCGCAGCATTAATCGTGCAACCTATCTGGACGATCCCGACCTGCTCGCGCGCATCCGCGAATATACGATGCTCGGCGACCGGACCGGCGACGCCTACGCCGCGCTGATGCCAAGCCTCGGGTTTCAACAGACCGTCACGATGCTCGTCGAGGCATGCGACAAGGGCATCGACGCGATCGAAGATGCACCGCCCGAACTCGCCGCGCTGATCCGCGAGATGGAGCAGAAGCCCGACTGGCTCGACATGGAACTGGTCGAGGAGGGGGCCGCCTATGAGCGCAACGCGACCGCCAACCTGTCGCCCTTCCTGATCCGCGGCGCCTTCATCGCGACCTTCCTCAACAAATATTCGGCGCTGCCGATGGCGCTCACCGGCACGCTCGGCCATGCGACCGCGGCGCGGCGGGTCAAGGAAACCGCGACCTTCTTTGCCACCACCGCACTGCCCGGTGCGCTGGCTCGCTTCGGGCCGGGTTTCAAGGCGGCGGCAATGGTGCGGCTGATGCACTCGATGGTGCGCGTCAACGTACTGTCGCGTCCCGGCATGTGGGACGCCGACACCTATGGTATGCCGATCCCGCAGCTCGACCAGATGCCCGCGGGGCTGATCCCGGTCTATTTCCTCTCGCAGGAGGTGCTCGCAAAGGGGCGCACGACCTTCACGCGGCTCGAACGCGGCCGCGTCGAACTCGCGCGCTATCGCTGCTACCTGCTCGGGCTGCCCGAGGATCTGCTCGCCGACACGCCGCAGGAGATCGTCCGCATCTGGCGCACGCGCAGCGCGACCTTGCGCTACGAATATGACGACCAGGTCTGCGGCGGGCTGCTCCGCGCGACGATGGATGCCGAACTGTCGAAGGACAGGTCGCCCAAGGGGCACGTCAAGCGCCGCCTCGAACATTCGGTGAGCCGTGTCTTCTTCGTGAAGGCCTTCCTTGCCGGCGACGAAGCGCGCGCCGCGAGCGTCGGGGTGCCGGTGAAGCGCCGCGATCACCTCATCTATGGCGCGACGATGCTCGGAATCGCGGGGCGCATGGCGGCGTATCGCGTCGCCTCGCGCCTGCCCGTCATCCGCCACCTCGCCGACCGCCGCCTCGTGCGGCGGATCGAGCGTCAGCTCGACGGCTATGGCCGCGCCGAATTCACATCGAACGCGGCGCATTACAAGCCCGCACCGGCGACCTGATCCGCTTTTCAAGCCAAGGGATTTTCATGAACACACAGCAGGCGACCGTTAACGGCATCAGCATCACCTATGAAGACAAGGGGCCGAAGGATGCGCCGGCGATCCTGCTGGTGATGGGGCTGGGCGGGCAATTGACGCTGTGGCCCGACGAATTCGTCGACGCGCTGAACGACCGCGGGTTTCGCACGATCCGCTACGACAATCGCGACGTCGGCCTGTCGACGCGCTTCGACGCGGCAGGGGTGCCGAACGTCAAATGGATGGTCGTCAAATCGATCCTCGGGCTGCCAGTGCGCCCGGCCTACACGCTTGCCGATATGGCGGCCGACGGCATCGGCTTGCTCGGCCACCTCGGCATCGATCGCGTGCATGTCGTCGGCGTGTCGATGGGCGGGATGATTTCGCAGCATATCGCGGCGCGTTATCCCGAACATGTGCTGTCGCTGACCTCGGTGATGTCGAGCACCGGCAACCGCCGCCTGCCGCGCGCGAAGAAGGAAGCGATGCAGGTGCTCGCGAACCGGCCGATGAGCGGCGACCGGGAGGCGCTGATCGCCTATTCGGTCAATGCCGCGCGGGTGATCGGCAGTCCCGGCTACCCGGCCGCCGAAGACCGGCTGCAGCGCCGCGTGCGCGCCGATTTCGAACGCGGCTGGTATCCGCAGGGGGTCGCGCGGCAGATGGCGGCGATCGTCGCCGATGGCGACCGGCGCGCGCTGCTCAAGGACATCCAGGCGCCGACGCTCGTCATCCACGGCGAGGACGACCCGCTTGTGCCGCTCCCCGGCGGGCGCGACACCGCCGACAATATCGCGGGGGCGCGTCTGCTGACGATCCCCGGCATGGGCCATGATCTGCCGCTCGCGCTCGTCGACACGCTGGCCGATGCGATTGCCGAGCATGCGAAGGAAAGTGTCGTCGCGGCGTAACTTCCTCCCCTCCCATTTATGGGAGGGGTCGGGGGAGGGCATGTTGCTGGGAGAGCTGTCGTAACAGGCCCTCCCCTAACCCCTCCCGCAAGCGGGAGGGGGACTTAGCGCAGCAACAGCGCCAGCGTCGCGAAGAAGCCCTTCGCCTCGGCCTGTCCCGGTCGCGGCACCGCGGGCAGGTACGCGCGGCAGTCGAGGCACGAGGCCTGCACCGATCCCGCCTGCGTCAGCATCGTCAGGTCCTGTACCAGCCGCCGTTCGGTGAGCTGGCGGTTCATCGCTGCGATCCCGAACCAGCCGCGCGGCAGCGCCGCCGTCTCCTCCTCGGCGCCCGACCAGCTGGCGAGCATCTTCGAAAACTCGCTCGGTTCGTCCTCGAAATATTTGGCGTGGAAATCGCCGTCGACTTTCGCGAGTTTCGCTGCGGCCTTCAGCGCATCGGGCAGGCCGCCGAACTGGTCGACCAGGCCGATCTGGCGCGCGGTGCCGCCGGCCCAGACGCGCCCTTCGGCGATGGGCAGGATCTTGTCGATCGGCTGCTTGCGGCTTTTGGCGACAAGACCGGTGAAACGGGCATAGATGTCCTCGACGCTCGCCTGCGCCAGCGCGTTGAACTCGTCGTTCACCCCGCCGAAGACATCGGGCTGGCCCGACAGCGGCGTCGTTGCGATGCCGTCGGCGTTGACGCCGATCTTGGCGAGCGCCTGGTCGAAGCTCGGCAGGATTCCGAACACGCCGATCGATCCGGTGATCGTCTCGGGCTCGGCAAAGATGCGGTCGGCCGGCGTCGAAACCCAATAGCCACCCGATGCCGCGACATTGGCCATCGAGACGACGATCGGCAGTTTCTTCGCCTTCGCCGCGAGCAGCGCCTGGCGGATTTCTTCGGAGGCCAGCACCGACCCGCCGGGCGAATCGACGCGGAGGACGATCGCCTTCACGCTGCTGTCGGTCGCGGCGTCGAGGATATGCTTTGCAACGGTTTCGCCGCCTGCGACCCCGCTCGGCGCTTCGCCATCGACGATTTCGCCGACGACGGGGACGACCGCAATTCTGCTGCCCTTCGTCGAGGGCGGATTGGCGGCGACCCAGTTTTCGAGCGGGATCGCGTTATATTCCCACGGCTTGCTGTCGTCGGCGGCGCCGCTGATCCCGGCGACGCGGCGGTTGAACGCCATGCGGCTGCCGACCTTGTCGACGAGGCCTGCATCGACCGACGCCTTCGACAAATCATTGCCCGCCGCGCGCACCGCGCCCGCGGTGTCGGCGATGAAGGCGTCGAGCTTCGCCGCGGGGCGCGCCTTTCTGACGTCGGTCAGCCAGTTTTCCCACAACACGCCGGCATAGGCGAGGTCGGCTTCCTTCGCCTCGGGCGACTGATCGCTGCGCAGGAAGGGCTCGACCGCGCTCTTGAAGGTGCCGACGCGATAGATATGCGCGGTGACGCCGAGCCGGTCCATCAACCCCTTGTAATAGAGGCGCGATCCGCCCGGTCCGGCGATCGCGACGCCGCCGATGCCGTCAGCCCAGATTTCGCTGGCGTGCGCCGCGACCTGATAGCTGTCGGTGGTGTAGGCGGTGGCAAAGGCGAGCACGGGCTTTTTCTTCGCGCGCACCTTGTCGACCGCGGCGCCGATTTCGGCGAGCGAGACCTGTCCGCCGCCGAGGAAGCGGTCGAGGTCGAGCACGACCGAAGTCACGCGCTTGTCGTCGGCGGCAACCTCCAGCGCGTGGACGACGTCGCGGACGCGGACTTCCTTGAGCTGCGCGCCGCCCGACAGCGCGGCGAGCGGGTCGACTTCGGAGGGCTGTTCGCTGACGATGCCGTCGAGTTCGATCAGCAGCGCGCCCTGGCTGACGGGCAGCCCCGCGTTGGGGCGTCCCGCGAGCAGGCCAAACAACGCGACGAAGAACAGCAGCAGAAAGATCAGCGCGAGCGCATCCTTGATCCCGACGAGCAGGTGCCAGACCTTGCGCGGAAAGCTGGTCGTTGACTTCGGCTTGTCGTCGCCGGGCAGCGGCCGACGGACGGGGATGGCCCAGGGGCCGGCGGGATCGTTGGGCGTGTTCGCGGTGGTGTCGGTCATGTCCGCAAACCTAGGGATGCCGCTCGCCCTTGGCAATGCACGCTTCGACGGGTGGGCGATGACGCCGCACCGGCGACGTCAGAGCCAGCCTTCGCGGCGATACCAGCGCACGGTTTCGGCCAGCGCCTCGTCGGTGTCGCGCTCGGGGCGCCACAGCGCGGCGGGCGGGCATTTCCCCTCGGTCGCGACCCAGTCGGGATGCGCGATATAGCGCGCGCGGTCGGGGGTCAGCTTGGCGCGGCTGCGGCGAACGAGCTTGTCGAGCCGTCCGCCGGCCTTGAGCAGCAAGGCGGGGGTCGCGACCGTCGACAGCCGGTGGCGCCCCACGGCTCGCGCGACCGCGCGGGCAAAGCCGCGATGCGACCAGCCGGTGGGTTTGCCATCGTCGGGCTCGTAAATCTGCCCGATGCTCGCGCCGCGGTCGGCGGCGAGGGTGACGAGCAGCCGCGCGAGTTCGTCGACATAGATCGCCGACATGCGCCCGCTCGGTACCAGCGCGATGCCGCGCCGCGCCATGCGGAACAGGTCGAGCATCTCGGTATCGCCGGGACCGAACACTGCGGGCGGCCGCACGATGGTCCATTCGAGCCCGCTCGCCATGACCACCGCCTCGGCGCGCTCCTTCGACCAGCCATAGTTGGAGAGGCCGGGCTCGCGTGCCGCGAGCGAGGAGACATGGACGAAGCGCGTCACCCCGGCATCGCGCGCGGCATCGACGACGTTGGCGGTCGCGGTCGCATTGCCCGCCTCGAATGCGGCGCGGGTGGTCACGTTGACGACGCCTGCGATGTGCATGACGACGTCGGCGCCCGCCACCATCTCGGCGAGGCTATCAGGCTTGTCGAGCGCACCCGCGATCCACGTCACGCCGTCGCGGTCGGGTTGCGCGCGGCGGGTGAGGGCGCGGACGTGCCAGCCCGCCGCGACCGCATCGCGCATCGTCGCGCCGCCCACGAAGCCGGTCGCGCCGGTCATCGCGAGCACGCGCCCGTTCTGATTCGCCCCGGGACGGGGAGGGGTGTTCACAGCAGCACCATATGGTCGCGGTGGACCATCGCGCTGCGCGGCGCGTAACCGAGCGCCGCCTCCTGCGCATCGCGGCCGAGGCCGACGATGTTCGCGGCGTCGGCGCCCGGATATTCGGACAGGCCGCGCGCGATGACGCGCCCGTCGGGGCCGGCGATGTCGAGGATGTCGCCGCGCGCGAAACTGCCGCTGACCGCCGTCACGCCGGCCGCCAGCAGGCTCGCGCCGCCGTGTAGTGCCTTCGCAGCGCCCGCGTCGATCTCGATCCGACCCTTCGCGGTCAGCCCGCCCGCGAGCCACGCCTTGCGCGCGCTGGCGCCCTTGTCGGCGACGAACAGGCTGTGCCGCGCCGCGGTCGACAGCGGTCGGTCGATGCGGCCCGATGCGATGGCGAGATGGGCGCCCGCGGCGTTGGCGATGCGCGCCGCGGCGATCTTCGACACCATGCCGCCCGATCCCATGCCCGAGGCCGAGCCGGTGTCGGCCATCGCCTCGATCGCGGCATCGATGCGCTCGATGCGCGCGATATGGACGGCGCCGTCCTGCGCGGGGTTGCGGTCGTAGAGGCCGTCGATATCGGAGAGCAGGATGACCCCGCCCGCGGCAGCGGCCTGCGCGACGCGCGCGGCAAGCCGGTCGTTGTCGCCGAAGCGGATTTCCTCGGTCGCGACGCTGTCATTCTCGTTGATGATCGGCACGACGCCGAGGCTGAGCAGCCGGTCGAGCGTCGCGGCGGCGTTGAGGTAACGGCGGCGATGTTCGAGATCGTCGAGCGTGACGAGCATCTGCGCCGCGGTCAGTCCTTCAGCGCCGAGCACGTCGGCCCAGACCTGCGACAGCGCGATCTGACCGGTCGCCGCGGCCGCCTGTGCATCCTCGAGCGTCCCGCGTCCGCCCTTGGCGAGCCCCAGTCGCCGCGCACCGAGCGCGATCGCGCCTGACGAGACGACGGCAACCTGCTGTCCCGCGCGCGTCCGCCCGGCAATATCGGCGGCGATCCCGGCGAGCCAGTCGCGCCGCACCGCGCCCGACGGATCGACGAGCAGGGCCGATCCGATCTTGACGATCAGCCGGGGGCAGGAGGCGGGCGGAAACAGGCTCATGGCGCCGCCGATAGCGCGCGGCGGGCGTAACGCCAATGCCTAGCTTGGTACCAGCCAGCGACAGCGAGGTTGCTGCTCCGCTCAGCCTTCGGCGGAGTGACAGACGAATTCGACCAATCGCCCGTCGGGATCGCGAGCGTAGCCCGCATAATAGTGGGGGTGGATATGCGGTGCGAGCGCCGGAGCGCGATCCCGTTGGCCGCCGTTCCCGCCGGCCCGCAAGAAGGCATCCTGCACCAGTGCGCGCGTTGGCGCGCCAAATGCATAATGAACATCGATCGAGGGGTCACCGTCTACGATCCAGAAATCGAGCCGGCCTTCGTGGCCAAATCCCTTGGCCGGGCCATCGACGGCAAGTTCATAGCCAAGCGGGCCGAGGACGGTGCGATAGAAGGCTACACAATCTTCCATGCGGCGCGTACGGATTTCGAGATGGTCGAGCATGGTTTCTTTCCGCATGAGGGTCGGGAAAGCACAGTCTAGTGCGCGCGTTCGACGCTTTTCCGCGTTGATGGACGTCAATTGGCGGGCAATCGGCGAAAATTGCGCCTATCATGCCGAATATGGCCACAACCGACCTTGATCGTTTTGACCGCCAATTGCTGGCCGCGATGCAATCGGACGCGACCGCGACGTCCGAAAAGCTCGCGGAGACGATTGCCCTGTCGCCGTCGGCGATCCAGCGCCGGTTGCGGCGGCTTCGCGATCTTGGCGCCATTGCCCGCGAAACCGCCATCCTCGACCCCCGCTTTGTCGGCAACCCGACCTTTTTTGTGGTCGGGCTTCAAGTCGAACGTGAACGCCCCGAACTGCTCGCGCAACTCCGCCGCTGGCTCGCTGCGGAAGACCATGTTCAGCAGGCCTTTTATGTGACGGGCGAGGCCGATTTCATCCTGATCGTCACCGCGCCAAGCACGGAGGAATATGATGCCTTGATGACGCGACTGGTAAGCAAAAATGCCAATGTCCGACGTTTCACCACCAACGTCGCGCTCGGCGTGGTCAAGAGAGGGTTGATGATACCGATCGCCGAAGATTGAACCGATTGCGGAAAATCCGCCTGGCGCCCGGCAGCATTGCCCAAATTCCGCGCGGGGCAGTCGCGAAACACGGCCTGCCATTCCAGACCGATGATATAATCGCGGCATGGAACAGATATCCCGGCATCCCGACGATCTGATGTCCGATCGGCTCACGTCGCTTGCCGATCTGCCGTTGCTCGCGGAGCGGTGCGGCGCCGCAAAAATATGGGCAAAGCTGGAAAACGAAAGGCCACTCGGCAATTTCAAATCACTGGGCGGTGCGCATGCCGCACTATGCGCGCTCACAACCGTGACGGGGCATGGTGACGCCCCGACCTTTCTGGCCCGCCTGCCCGTGCCGCTTCCCACGCTGGTGTGCGCGAGCGACGGCAATCACGGCTTGGCGGTCGCCGCCGTCGCCCGCCGCGTCGGCGCGCCGGCTCGCATCTATCTTCCGGCTGCGGTGGGCGGAGCCCGGGCGACGCGGATCGAGGCGATGGGGGCCACTGTCATTCGTATCGAAGGAACCTATGACCAGGCGGTCGCCGCTGCTGCCGCGGCAAGCGATGGTGTGCGAACCCTGCTCATCGCCGACACGACCGACCATGTGGACGACCCGGTCGTTGCCAAGGTCATGGAGGGATATGGACGGATCGCACTCGAAATTCGCGACCAGCTTCGCGCCGACGGATCCGCTTATCCCACCCACGCCTTTATCCAGGCGGGCGTCGGCGGGTTGGCAGCCGCGATGGCGGAAGGACTCTGTCCGTATGAAGAGGGGCTCTGCCAATTGGTCACGGTCGAGCCGCAATCGGCGCCGTGTGTCGAGCGGGCCCTGCGAAACGGTTCGCCGATCCTCGTGCCCGGGTTACTCGAAACCTCGGCCGAAATGCTGTCCTGCGGACTCGCATCGGCCCCCGCGGTGGCCTTGCTGCTTCGATACGGCGCCGAGCCGCTGCTGGTCGACGAAGGCGTGATCGAGGAAGCGGTAGAATTGCTCGATCTTGCGGGCGGTCCCCGGACCACCCCGTCGGGCGCAACGGGTCTGGCCGGCCTTCTCCATGCTTCGCGCGATGCGAAGGCACGGGTGCGGTTAAAGCTCGATCGCGGGTCCCGCATCCTGCTTGTCGTAACCGAGGGCGTCTGACGCAGCCCGATCAGGATGGCACCTTTGTTGCGTCAACGCGATCCGCCGAAAGTGTAGCTGAGCGCGATGCCGCCCGAGGGCTGGCTGCGCGATCCCAGTTGGCGCGTCACCGGCGAATCCGCGGCGTCGCCGACCAGCCGGTCGTAACGGCCGTAGACCGCGATGCCCCAGCGCTTTCCAAGCATGCGGTGGTAGCCCGCTGTCACGCCGACCGACTGGATGCCGCCGCCCGGATCATAGGCGGGGAGGCCCGATGTCGCCGCCGCAGCGGGCGTCACGCCGAAATAGGCGCGATGGTATTTGGCGTCGCCCAGCGTCACGCGCGGTCCGATCGAAAAGAGCCAGTCGTCGCCCTGCCGTGCCACATAGTCGGCGCTGATTTCGCCGGTCCAGCCCTTGTGGCCGCTCAGGCCCTTGCGGCCGTCGAGGCGGATGCGCAGCGCGGGGGTGAGGTGAACCTGCGCAAAGGCGCCGGCCTCGATCGACAAGCCGACCTTGGGCAGATCGGCGCCGATATCCGACGCCTTGCGCTTGCCGACGAAGCCGAAAGCGGGGCCGAAGGCGAAATCGCCCGAATGGATCAGCGGCGATCCGAAGCTTTCATCGGGCGCCTCGAACGCGAATTTGCTGTCGCGGGTGCGTGAAAGATCGACATAGGGGCCGACGCTGAACTTGTCCGCGCCGGGCCACGACGGCGAAAGCTGCGGTCCGAGGATCAGGCGCGTGCGCTTTTCGCCGCTCTCGTCTTCCTGCGCCTGCGCCGGGATCGAGGCGAGCGGCGCGGCGAGGACGGCGAACGCCAGCAGCTTGCGGCGAAAAGTCATGCAGAACTCCTTGTTGTTCCGCATGAAATCCCCTGCGGCGGGTATTCGTTCCTAGACCGGCGACCAGCCGGTCGTTTCTTCGCCTTCATCCGCGCCGGGTTCGGGATGCCCGATCGCTTCGAGCAGCTTGTCGAGCACCGGGCCGACCCCCGCCCCGCTCGCGCCCGAAAGCGCCATCACCGGATGCCCGCTTCCCGCGGCAAGCTCGGCCGAGAGCGCGGCGATCAGCTCGTCGTCGAGCGTGTCGATCTTGTTCAATGCGACGATCACCGGCTTGTCGACAAGGTCGGCGCCATAGGCCTCGAGCTCGTCGCGGACGATGCGATAGCTCGTTGCGACGTCCTCGTCATTCGCGTCGACGAGATGGAGCAGTACGCGGCAGCGTTCGATATGGCCGAGGAAGCGGTCGCCGACCCCGGCGCCTTCCGCCGCGCCCTCGATCAGCCCGGGGATGTCGGCGACGACGAACTCGTGCCCCTTGTGGCTGACGACGCCGAGCTGCGGGCGCAGCGTCGTGAAGGCATAGGCGCCGACCTTGGCCTGCGCATTGGTGACGCCGTTGATGAAGGTCGACTTGCCCGCATTGGGCAGGCCGACGAGGCCAGCGTCGGCGAGCAGCTTGAGCCGCAGCCACACCCACGCTTCCTCGCCCGGCCAGCCCGGGCCGTGCTGGCGCGGGGCGCGGTTGGTCGACGTCTTGTAACTGGCATTGCCGCGCCCGCCGTCGCCGCCGCGCAGGAAGACGAGCCGTTCGCCCTCCTTGGTGAGGTCGGCGAGCAGGCTGCGATCCTCGTCATCGTCGAGGATCTGGGTGCCGATCGGGACCTGGATGACGAGGTCGGGGCCGCCCGCGCCGGTGCGGTCGCGTCCCGCGCCGGGGGTGCCGCGCTTCGCCTTGAAATGCTGGGTGTAGCGAAAGTCGATCAGCGTGTTGAGGCCGGCGACCGCTTCGAAGATGATATCGCCACCCTTGCCGCCGTTGCCCCCGTCGGGGCCGCCATATTCGATATATTTCTCGCGCCGGAACGACACGGCGCCAGGGCCGCCGTCGCCGGACTTGATGAAGATTTTGGCTTGGTCGAGGAAATGCATGGTGCGGCCTTCAGGGCGGAAACTGGAACTAAACCTCTAAACCCGCTCGTGTCGAGCGAAGTCGAGACACCCCGCAGCATGGCGCCAAGCCGAGGGGCATCTCGACTTCGCTCGATGCGAACGGAATGGATGGATCGCCGCGCCCCTAGCGTGCGCGACACAAAATTACCAGTCCCTAGCCCTGCGGCTTGCCGCCATGCTCGGCCCAGAATTTGGCGATCCGCCCGGTGATGAGCTCGGTCGCGAGCACGCGCGACGTGTCGCGCGGCAGATCGAGCGCTTCGGCCATCGGCCCGCCGAGCTGCGCGTCGCCGAGCGCCATCAGCACCAGCGCGAGTGTATCTTCGTGCATCAGGCGCTTTTCGTGCGCATCGGGAGCCATGCCGTCGATCAGCCGGTGGATCGCATCGACGATCGGGTCGAGCGCATCGTCATTGCCCGTCGCCGCCATCCACGTCGCGAGCGCGCCCGCGCCGCCCTCGTTAAAGGCATCGAAGGCGAGGTCGACGATTTCGCGCACATTGCGTTCGCCGGGCGGCGATTCGGCCATCTTCTTGCCGATCGTCGCGCACACGGTTTCGGCCTGATAGGCGGCGAGCGCCTTTTGCAGCCCCGCAGCGCTGCCGAAATGGTGGAGCAGGTTCGCGTGGGTCCGGTCGATGCGCGCTGCGACGGCCTTCAGCGTCACCGCCGCGGGTCCCATTTCGATCAATATATGGCGCGCCGCCTCGAGCGCCGCCGAACGGCTTTCTTCGGGACTCAAACGCTTCTTCACTATTGACATATATGTAAGTAAACCCTATTGCTGGCCCGTCTCCCCTTTTCGACGGTATGAGCCATATGTCCAGTCTTTCCCAGTCACCGACGCCCGCCGATCTGTCGATCACGCCGCGCGACATGCGCTTTGGCCGCGACGACAAACAGGGCCGCTGGTGGTTGAACGGCGACCCGATTGCTTCCGCCTTCCACACCGCGCTGTCGGTGACCTTCCCGCGCGGCGAAGCGATGTTCATCGAGGCGGTGAAGGCGCACCGCGACGGCGTTCCCGAAAAGCTGGCGCGCGAGATCCGCGCCTTCACCCAGCAGGAAGTGATCCACAGCCGCGAACATGTCGTCTTCAACAAGAAGGCAGCCGAAGCGGGTTACGATCTTTCGGAGCTCGAGGATGACGTGAACCAGGTTCTCGACCTCATCAAGACGCGCCCGCAGATCGTCAACCTGATGGCGACGATCGCGCTCGAACATTATACCGCGATGATGGCGGCGGTGATGCTGCGCGAAGACAGCATGTATGCGGGCGCCGAACCCGAATGGGCGGCGCTGTGGAAATGGCACGCGATCGAGGAAATCGAGCATAAGGGCGTCGCCTACGACACCTGGCTCCACGCGACGAAGGACTGGAGCCGCTTCCGGCGCTGGCGCGCCAAGTCGCTGATGATGATCCTTGTCACCGCGCGCTTCTGGCCGAAGCGCATCAAGGGAATGAAGGCGCTGCTCCGGCAGGACGGCCTGACCGGCTGGCGCGTCACCGCGCGCATCTGGTGGTATCTGCTCGGCACGCCCGGGGTGCTGCGCAAGAGCTTCTTCCCGTGGCTTTCCTATTTCATGCCCGGCTTCCACCCGTGGAATCACGACGATCGCGTGCTGATCGGGAAATATGAAAGCGACTATGCCGACGCGATCATGCCGGCGCATTCGTCACGGCCCGAACTGGCGGCGGCCGCCGCCTGACAGATACGGTTCCTGCGAAGGCGGGCACCCGGAGCGGTTCTCTCTCCCCGTCTCCGGGGCCTGCCCTCGCGGGTGATCCGCTTCCCCAACCCGCCGCCCGGTCATCTCCCGCGGGCTGGACGCGGCGCGCCACCTCCCATAATCTTGGCGGGTGGAGGGACCAATGCAGCCACATATGACCGCGGCCGAAGTCACGCAGTTCGAGTTGCAACTGGCGGGGCTTTCGTCGCTGCTCGAATTCGGGTGCGGCGGCAGCACGCTCGTCGCGGCGCGGCAGGTGCGGCGGATCGTCAGCGTCGACAGCGACCCGCTGTGGCTCGCCCAGGTCCAGTCCGAGGTCGCGCGAGACGGTCGACTTCACGCCGGTCCACATCGACATCGGGCCGGTGGGCGAATGGGGCTATCCCGCGGACGAAAGCCGGCTCCGCGACTGGCCGCGCTATCACACGCACATCTGGCGCAGCATGGGCGGCAGCCCCGATGCGGTGCTCATCGACGGGCGTTTTCGCGTCGCGTGCCTGTTGCAGGCGGTCATCCACTGCAAGCCCGACTGCGTCTTCCTGTTCCACGATTTCAACGACCGGCCGCATTATCATCGCGTGCTTCGCCATGTCGACGTGCTGGCGCGCGTCGATACGCTCGCCGTGCTGCGCGCAAAGCAGCAGGTCGACGGCAAGGCGGTGCTCCACGACCTGTTCGACCATTATCTGATCGCCGATTGACCGCCCCGCCGGGCTTCGGCACACCCGCCCGATGGTCACGTCACCCCCCGTCATCGAAACCGACCGTTTGCGCCTGCGGCCGGGGCGCCTGTCCGACAAGAACGTCCACATCGCGATGTGGGCCGACGAACGCGTCACGCGCTTCATCGGCGGCGAGCCGCGCGCGCCCGATGTCAGCTGGGGCAAGTTCCTGAGCTCGGCCGGGCTGTGGCCGGTGATGGGGTTCGGTTACTGGGTCTTCGCCGACCGGCAAAGCAACGCGCTCGTCGGCATGGGCGGCCTCAGCTATTTCTGCCGCGGCATTCCCGAACTCGAAGGACTGCCCGAAGCGGGCTGGGCATTCGACGCCGACCATTGGGGCGCGGGCTATGCGACCGAGGCGATGCGCGCCGCGCTCGGCTGGGCCGACGCGAACCTCGATGCCGGGGAAGTGCGCTGCATCATCGATCCCGGCCATGAAGCGTCGGAACGCGTGTCGGCGAAACTCGGCTTTCGCCGGATCGGCGAAAGCGACGCGCTGGGCGGCGTCGTGGCGATCTACAGCCGCCCGCGCGGCGGCTAGGCGGGCTCGACCACCAGCACGCCGCCGTCGGCGCTGACGACGCGGACCTTGCTGCCTTCGGCCGCGTCGGGCCCGCGCACCGGCCATTCGCCGTCGCCGACCTTGGCGCGGCCGCGCCCGTCCTCGATCGCCTGGGTCACCGTCAGCACTTCACCGATCAGCCGGCCGCCGCGCTGGTTGAGATGCGGGTCGGCCGATGTGATCGGGTTCGCTTTCAGCCAGCGCCGCGCGCCATAGAGCGCGAGGAACGACAGGACGGCAAAGACGCCGAGCTGCAAGGGAATGCTCAGCGGGACGATCCACGCGATCGCGCCGGTGACGATTGCGGCGGCGCCCAGCCAGATCAGGAAGAACCCCGGCGCGACGATCTCGGCCGCGGCGAGCAGCACGCCGAGCGACAGCCACGCCCAATGCGGTTCCATGTTCGTCAGCCAGTCGGGCATGTCAGGCTCCCGTCTTGCGTTCGAGCGCGTCGCGCGCGAGCTCGCCGATCCCGCCCAATGTGCCGATCAACTGCGTCGCCTCGACCGGGAACAGGATCGTCTTGGCGTTCGGGCTCGTCGCGAACTGGCTCACCGCCTCGACATATTTTTGCGCGATGAAATAATTGATCGCCTGCGCATTACCGCTGGCGATTGCGTCCGACACCATCTGCGTCGCTTTCGCTTCTGCTTCCGCCTCGCGTTCGCGTGCCTCGGCGTCGCGGAAAGCGGCTTCGCGGCGACCTTCGGCCTGCAGGATCTGGCCCTGCTTCTCGCCCTCGGCGCGCAGGATTTCCGACGCCCGCATGCCTTCGGCTTCGAGGATGTTGGCGCGCTTTTCGCGCTCGGCCTTCATCTGCCGCGCCATCGCGTTCGAGATGTCGGCGGGGGGGCGGATGTCCTTAATCTCGACGCGGGTGATCTTGACCCCCCACGGCGAGGTTGCTTCGTCGACCACGACCAGCAGCCGCGCGTTGATATGATCACGCTTCGACAGCGTCTCGTCGAGGTCCATCGACCCCATCACGGTGCGCAGGTTCGTCGTCGTCAGATTCATGATCGCCAGATAGAGGTCGCTGACCTCATAAGCGGCCCGCGCGGCATCGAGCACCTGGAAAAAGACGACGCCGTCGACCGCGACCATCGCATTGTCCTTGGTGATGATTTCCTGGCCCGGAATGTCGAGCACCTGCTCCATCATGTTCACCTTGCGACCCACGCGGTCGAAGATCGGCATGATGAAATTCAGTCCCGGCTGCGCGGTGTGCGTGTAGCGGCCGAAGCGTTCGATCGTATAGGCAAAGCCCTGCCGGACCGGGGTCAGCGCCCAGATCAGGAACACCAGTGCCAGAACTACCAGTGCAAGTGCGACATACATCGAATACCCCCTCAGCAATTTCCGTCTGCAACCGCCTTCCTTATTGCGGCAATGGTCCGGCTGCGCCACAGAAAAGCATATGACGCCAAGTGACTATCCGCCGCGCTCCTTGCTCTATGTCCCCGGATCGAACGCGCGCGCGCTCGAAAAGGCGGCCGGCCTCGCCGCCGATATGCTGATCGTCGACCTCGAGGATGCGGTGCCCGCGGACCGCAAGGACGAAGCGCGCGCCGCGATGCGCGCGGCGGTGACGGCAGGCTTCGCGGGGAAGCGCGTCGCGGTGCGGGTGAATGCCACGGGCACCGCCGGACAGGCGGCCGATATCGCGACGCTCGCCGGGCTGGCGCTCGACGCCGTCGTGCTGCCCAAGGTCGATGCGCCGTCCGATCTCGATCCGCTGCGCGTTCTCGGCCTGCCGATCCTCGCGATGATCGAGACACCCGCTGCCATCTATGCCGCGCGCGATATCGCCGCCGATCCGGCGGTGTCGGGATTGATCGCAGGGCTCAACGATCTCGCGCACGAGCTCAAGCTTCCCGACGGCATGGATCGCGGCGCGATGAGCCATGCGATCCAGGCGATCGTGCTTGCCGCGCGCGCGGGCGGGGTCCGGGGTTTCGACGGCGTCTATAATGCGATCGACGATGCCGCCGGTTTCGCGGCCGAAGCCGCCGAAGGCCGGCGGTTCGGCTTCGACGGCAAGACGCTGATCCACCCGTCGCAGGTCGACCCGTGCAACGCCGCCTTTGCGCCCTCGCAGCGCGAGATCGCCGCGGCCGAAGCGCTGGTCGCGGCGGCGACCGGAGGGGCGCAGCGGCACGAGGGCCGGATGATCGAGGATATGCACGTTGCTGCGGCGCGGGCGCTGCTGGAGCGGGCGGGGCGCTGATATTCCAACCCCTCTCCTTCAGCGGAGGGGCAGCGAGACTTGGGAGCTTGCTCGCTGGTCGCAGCGGGGGCGGGGCCATCGGTCTTGCGCAAGGCTTCGAGCCCCACCCCAACCCCTCCCCGAAGGGGAGGGGCTTTTGAACCCACCAACGTCCTTCGTCGTTCGACGAACGCGCCTTGCCTGCCCCGGGCGATCATGCCATGCGGCGCGCCCATGCAAGCAATGAAGTTTCGCGCCGCCATTGCGGCCGTCGCCCTGGCCGCGTTCGCCGCCGCTCCCGCCGCTTCTGCGAAAGGGGCCGACGCCCCGGTCACCGAGGCGCAGCTCGCCGACCATATCAGGATCGTCGCGAACGATGCGTTCGAAGGCCGCGCGCCGGGAACCGACGGCGAGGATCGTACCATCGCCTATATCGTCGGCGAATGGGCAAAGGCGGGGCTGGAAGCCGTGCCGGGCAGTACAACGCCGTGGCTCCAGCCGGTGCCCTTCGTCGAGACGCAGGTGCTGAGCGGCACCGCAAAGTTCAAGGTCCATGGCCGCGACTTCGCGCTGGAAGACGACGGCATCATCCTGACCGGGCGCGACGCCTCGGTGTCGCTGACCGACGTGCCCGCGGTCTTCGTCGGCTATGGCGTCGACGGGGCGGGCAAGGTCAATGCCGACGTCAAGGGCAAGCTCGCGATCATGCTGTTCGACAATGCGCCCTTCGGCGACAAGCTGCCGCGCTATCGCGAGCGGCGGCAGATGCTCGCCGATGCGGGCGCGAGCGCGGTGCTCGTGATCGCGACCGACGCGGTGCCGTGGGCGCAGCTGCGCGAAAGCGCCGGCGCCAAGTCGATGCGCATTGCGGGCGCCAAGCCGGGCGCGCCGGTCAGCGGTTTCCTGTCGCTCGAGGCGGCCGATGCCCTGCTCAAAAAGGCGGGACAGGACGGGGGCGCGGCGCGCGAAGCGGCGAAGTCGCCCGATTACAGGGGTGCCGCGCTGCCGGTGACGGTGGATCTGGCGACGCAATCGGCGATCCGCGCCTTCGCCAGCAACAATATCATCGCCAGGCTCCCCGGCGCGAAGCCCGACGGCAAGGCGGTGCTGTTCCTCGGTCACTGGGACCATCTCGGCATTTGCGAGCCTGAAGGCGCCGCCGACCGCATCTGCAATGGCGCGGTCGACAATGCGAGCGGTATCGCGGTGCTGATCGAGGTCGCGAAACGGCTCGGATCGGGTGCGCGCGCCGACCGTGACATCTATTTCCTGGCGACGACCGCCGAGGAAAAGGGCCTGCTCGGCGCGCATTATTTTGCCGATCATCCGGTGGTGCCGCTCGCCGACATCACCGTCGCGCTCAACGTCGACACGATCGCGATCTCGCCGCGCGGCACCCCCGTTGCGACGATCGGCCGCGGCAAGCCCGCCTATGATGCGGTGGTGCGCGAGGCGGCGACGAAGCTTGGCCGCAAGCTCGACGAGGATGGCGAGGCCGATGCCTTCATCCAGCGGCAGGACGGCTGGGCGCTCGGCGCGAAGGGCGTGACGTCGCTGATGGTCGGCGGCAGCTTTTCGGACATGAAGCTGCTCGAGGCGTTCCTCGGCAGCGATTATCACACCGCCGCGGACAATTTCTCGGACAGGATCCCGCTCGGCGGCGCCGCCGAGGATGCCGACCTGCATATCGCGCTCGGCCGGGCGTTCGCCGATACGAAGCGGTGGCCGGGTAAATAATCTTCGCTGAAAAATAGATCGTCGCCCTCGCGAAGGCGGGGGCCGCTATCGGCGTAGCGCAAGGCTGCCAGCGGCCAGTTAAGGGTTGGACATGCCCCACATGTCCAAGGGTTGTCCGGGGGACAACCCGACCCTTCACTCCTTCGCGGGGGCGACGGAATAATCAAGCCGCCTGTTTCGCGCGGTCGGCCATTTCCTGATTGAGCATCTCGGCCAGCAGGAACGCCAGCTCCAGCGATTGCCCCGCGTTCAATCGCGGATCGCAATGCGTGTGATAACGATCCGCCAGGTCCATCTGGGTCACGTCCATCGCGCCGCCCGTGCATTCGGTGACGTTCTGGCCGGTCATCTCGATATGGATGCCGCCGCCATGCGTGCCCTCGGCGCGGTGCACGGCAAAGAAGCCGCGCACTTCGGCGAGGATGCGCTCGAACGGGCGCGTCTTGTATCCGGTCGAGGTCTTGATGACGTTGCCGTGCATCGGGTCGCACGACCAGACGACGGGATGCCCCGATTCCTTCACCGCGCGCACCAGCCTCGGCAGATGCGCCTCGATCTTGTCATGGCCGTAGCGCGTGATCAGCGTCATGCGGCCGGCGACATGGTTCGGATTGAGCGTGTCGAGCAGGCGCAGCAGCACGTCGGGCTCGAGGCTCGGTCCGCACTTCATGCCCACCGGATTGCCGATCCCGCGCAGATATTCGATATGCGCGGATCCCTCGAAGCGGGTGCGATCGCCGACCCACAGGAAATGGCCCGAGGTGTCGTACCAGCCGCCGGTCAGGCTGTCCTGCCGCGTCAGCGCCTGCTCGTAGGGGAGCAGCAGGGCCTCGTGGCTGGTGTAGAAGCTTGTGCCCTTGATCTGCGGCACGGTTTCGGGGGTCACGCCGCACGCTTCCATGAAGGCGAGAGCTTCGGAAATCCGCGCCGCGGTTTCCTGATATTTCTTCGCCCACGGGCTGCGGTCCATGAAGTCGTGCGTCCAGGCGTTGACCTGGTGCAGGTTCGCATAGCCGCCGCCGGCGAAGGCACGCAGCAGGTTCAGCGTCGCCGCCGACTGGTTATACGCCTTGACCATGCGCTGCGGATCGGGCTCGCGCCCCGCTTCCTCGAACGCGATGTCGTTGATGATGTCGCCGCGATAGCTCGGCAGTTCGACGCCATCGATGTCTTCCATGTCGGCCGAACGCGGCTTGGCGAACTGCCCCGCCATGCGACCGAGCTTCACCACGGGCATCTTCGACGCGAAGGTCAGCACGACCGCCATCTGGAGCAGCACGCGAAAGGTGTCGCGGATGTTGTTCGGATGGAATTCGGCGAAGCTTTCGGCGCAGTCGCCCCCCTGCAGCAGGAACGCCTTGCCCTCGGCCACGCGGCCGAGGTCGGCGGTCAGGTCGCGCGCCTCGCCGGCAAAGACCAGCGGCGGATAATTGCTGAGTTCGCGTTCCGCCGCCGCGAGCGCCTCGGCGTCGCGATAGGTGGGGAGCTGGCGGGCCTCGTGCGAGCGCCAGCTATGCGGTTGCCAGTTTTTCGTCATCTGCCTGTCTTTTCATCACCGAATCGTGCGCCCCATGGCGCGGATGCGGCCCGGAAGCAATGTTGCGGGCACGCGAAAATCCGAAAATTAGCATTATCGTGACATTTGCGCACCTATGCTTTTCTTCCCGGCCATCAACTGATAGTTTGTTACAGGCTTTGGGCGGTGGGGGCGCGACCAAGGCGATCGGCTATCGGCAACGTTATACACCCGGTGACCTGACTTCGGGTCTCACGCGAAGCGATTGGTTATGGCGAGTTTCGATTCCGCATGGTTCCTGTACGGGGCGCTGTTGCTGCTGCTCGCGACAAGCTTTGTCGTGCGCATCGACTATGTCCGCATGGGGCTTGCCGCGGCCGCGCTGGTGGCCCTCCCGCTCGCGCTCTTTCGCGAACCCGATGTGGGATCCAGCCTGCTGGTGCTCGCGATCCTCGTCGTCAATATCGGCATCCTCGCGCGCCTGTGGCTGCGCGGAGCGCAGGTGCGCTTTTCGGCCGAGGAAGAGGAATTGCGCCGCCAGCATTTCGCGGGGCTGAGCCCCGTGCTCGCGCGCGACCTGATCGACCAGGGGCACTGGATTTCGGCGCGGCGCGGCGAGGTGCTGATCCGCGAGAACCAGGCGGCACCCAGCCTCTTCTACCTCGCCGAAGGGCAGGCGACGATCCTTCGCGAGGGCGCCGAAGTCGGGAAATTATCGGATGGCGCGTTGATCGGCGAGGCGACGGTGCTCGACGGCACGCATGCGACGGGAACGGTGCTGCTCGGCAGCAACGCGCGGCTGTGGTTCGTTCCCGCTGCGGCGCTGCGCGCCTATCTGGCCGCCAATCCGGGCATCGCCGGCGCGCTGCACGAAGGCTTTGCGCGGGCGCTGCGCGGTAAATTGGCGAGTGCGAACACGCGTATCGCCGACCGTCCGCTGGCCTCCTGACGCCGCCGCCGTTTTCGCGTCTCGAATATGCCATCGGCACCTGCTACGCCTCCGATCCATGACGCTGATTCTCTATGGCATTTCAAACTGCGACACGGTGAAGAAGGCGCGCCGCTGGCTCGACGGGCAGGGCGTCGCCTATCGTTTCCACGATGTGCGCAAGGACGGGCTCGACGCGGCGCGGCTGCAAGGCTGGATCGACGCGCTCGGCTGGGAAAAGCTGCTCAACAGGGCGGGGACGACCTTTCGCAAGCTGCCTGATGCGCAAAAGGACGGGCTCGACGCGGCATCGGCGAAGGCACTGATGCTCGCGTCGCCGGCGATGATCCGCCGCCCCGTCGTCGAGGCAGCGGACGGCGTCAGCGTCGGTTTCGCGGCCGGCGATTGGCAGACGCGTTTTGCAGCATGATCCGCTGGCCCGTGGCCCTGCTGGCCCTGATGCTGACGGTCCTGACGCTGTCGGGGGGCTGCGCAGCTGACGACATGACCGCGCAACCGACCCTCGACGGCCAGCCGCCCATCATCATCGCGCACCGCGGTGCGTCGGGCGAACGGCCCGAACACACGATCGCCAGCTACCGGCTCGCGATCGACCAGGGCGCCGATTATATCGAGCCCGACCTCGTGCTGACCAGGGATGGCGTGCTCGTCGCGCGGCACGAGAACGAGATTTCGGAAACGACCGACGTCGCCGACCGCCCCGAATTCGCGGGACGCAAGGCGACGAAGACGATCGACGGGCAAAAGGTCACCGGCTGGTTCACCGAGGATTTAACGCTCGCCGAGCTGAAGACGCTCCGCGCGCGCGAACGGCTGCCGAAACTGCGCAGCACCGAATATGACGGCCAGTTCGAGATTCCGACGTTCGAGGAAATCCTGACCTTGCTTGCCGAGGTCAATAAGGGGCGCGACAAGCCGGTCGGCGTCTACCCCGAAACCAAGCACCCGGGCTATTTCGCATCGATCGGCCTGCCGCACGAGGCGCCCTTGCTCAGGGTGCTCGATCGTTTCGGCTATCGCGGCCGCGCGGCGCCGGTGTTCATCCAGAGCTTCGAGGTCGGCAATCTGATGGACCTGCGCGCGAAGAGCGATCTGCCGCTGATCCAGCTGATGGATGCGGAGGGTGGCCCCGCCGATCGGCCCGACACGCGTTATGCCGCCATGGCGTCACCCGCGGGGCTGAAGATGGTCGCCGCCTACGCCGACGGTATCGGCCCGAACAAGGCGATGGTAATCCCGCGCGCCGCGCTCGGCCGTCTCGGCGATCCGACGAACCTCGTGCGCGACGCCCATGCCGCGGGGCTGAAGGTGCATCCGTGGACCTTCCGCCGCGAAAATTATTTCCTGCCGCTCGGCGAAAAGGGCGGGGTCAATCCTGCAGGGCACGGCGACCTCGGTGCCGAGATCCGCGCCTATCTCGAGACCGGCATCGACGGGCTGTTCAGCGACAATTCGCGCGAAGCGGTGGCGGCGGTGAAGAAAGGAAGCGGGTCATGACCGAAAGAGCCTTGGGTGCGAGCGGGCTGTCGACCCCGCCGCTCGTTCTCGGCGGCAATGTCTTCGGGTGGACTGCCGACCGGGCCGCCAGTTTCGCCGTCCTCGACCGGTTCGTCGAAGGCGGAGGCCGGATGATCGACACCGCCGACGTTTATTCGGCGTGGGTGGAGGGTCACAAGGGCGGCGAGTCCGAAGCCGTGATCGGCGAATGGCTCAAGAGCAGCGGCGAGCGCGACAAGGTGCTGATCGCGACCAAGGTTGGCATGCTTCCCGGCGAAGGCGGTAAGGGGCTCCGGCCCGACCGCATCCGCGCGGCTGCCGACGCGTCGCTAGGCCGGCTTGGGGTCGACACGATCGATCTCTATTTCGCGCATCAGGACGATCCCGACGTGCCGCTCGACGAGGTGCTGGGCGCATTTGGCGAGCTGATCGCCGCGGGCAAGGTCCGCGCGCTCGGCGCGTCCAACTATAGCGCCGGGCGGCTGGCCGAGGCGCTTCGCATCGCCGATGCCAAGGGCCTGCCGCGCTTCACCGTGATGCAGCCCGAACTCAACCTGCTCGACCGCGACCAGTTCGAAGGTCCGCTGCAACAGCTTTGCATCGCTGAAAATATCGGGGTGGTGCCTTATTACAGCCTCGCCGCCGGCTATCTGTCGGGGAAGTATCGCAGTGCCGACGATCTTGGCCTCAGTGTCCGCGGCTATAAGGCCAAGGCGTATATGGCGGGGCGCGGCCCGGCGGTGCTCGCGGTGATGGATGCGATCGCGGCCGACACCGGCGCCACCCTGTCGCAGATCGCGCTCGCGTGGGTCGCGGCGCAACCCGGCGTCACCGCACCGATCGCCAGCGCGACGACGGTGGACCAGCTCGACGAATTGATCGGCAGCCTCGATCTCGTCCTGAGCGCGGAACAGCTCGCGGCGCTGAGCGCGGCCTGAAGCCCGGCCCGCCGCCCCCGGGGAGAGGCGTGGGCGGGACCCGGGCGGCCGCGCAGTCTCAACTGCCTCCGTCGTCCCACTGGAACACCGCTTCGAGCGGCTTGTCGAAGACGCGCGCGATCCGGAACGCGACCTCGAGCGACGGCGAATATTTGCCCTGTTCGATTGCGGCGATCGTCTGCCGCGTCACGCCGACGCGGTCACCGAGCTCGCCCTGTGTCATTTCGCCCGCGAGGAAGCGCAGCGTGCGGATGTCGTTGGCGAAAGGTAGCTTAGCCATGCCGGCCTCCGCCGTGCCCGACGGCCCCGGACCTCATGCGCCGATCCTGTACGCCGCGACCTGCGTCGCGAGCCTGACGAGTTCGGCGACAACGACCGAGGCCAGCAGGCCGTTGAGCACCGCGGCAAGGTCGGTCGTCCAGTATCCGAGCGCAAAGCAGCCGGTCGTCCCGACGATCAGGACATAATAGGCGCGCGTCGATGCGCGGCGCGTAATGTCCCGGTCGCGCTCGTTGGCGGGGGCGTTCGCGTCGCGCGGGCGGTGGATCGCGAGCGCGATGGCGGCGAGCGTCAACGCCAGCGTCATCGCGATCGCCACCGCGAGCAGGAGCCCGCCCTGCGCCGCAAGCGCGGGCGCTCCCCGCGCACCCCAGGGATAGGCGAGGGCATAGCCGCCGAAGGCGAGCATGATCACGCCGATCGTCAACCAGTCGATCTTTTCGCGAAACGTCATCCTGCGAATCTCCAATGTTCGTTCTGTATGACTTGATGTTAATAATATCAAACATAGAGTCAAGCCGGTTTTACATTCCTGCTCTTCGACCTTTCGTTCGGCCTGCCGAGGGTCTAGATGGCGCGCCATGTCTACGCTTCCGAAAACGCTCACCCTCGACACCTCGACGAGCCGCGCCAATCCGACGCCGCAGCCGATGAAGCGCCTGACGGTGCCGCGCATCCGCCAGCGCAAGGGTGGCGAGCCGCTCGTCATGCTCACCGCCTACACCGTCCGCATGGCGCAACTGCTCGACCCGCATTGCGACATGCTGCTCGTCGGCGATTCGCTCGCGCAGGTGATCTACGGCCTGCCACACACCGTCGGCGTGACGATGGACATGATGGCGCTGCACGGCGCCGCGGTGGTGCGCGGCAGCTATCATGCCGCGGTGATCGTCGACATGCCATTCGGCAGCTACGAAGGCAGCCCGCAGCAGGCGTTCGACAATGCCGCGCGGCTGCTCAAGGAAACCGGCGCCGCGGCGGTGAAGGTCGAGGGCGGCAAGGTGCTCGCCCCGACGATCGAGTTTCTCACCCAGCGCGGCATCCCGGTGATGGGCCACGTCGGATTGACGCCGCAGGCCGTCAACATCCTCGGCGGCTATGGCGTGCGCGGCAAAAGTGCGGAAGAAGCACGCTCGATCGTCGAGGACGCCGTCGCGGTCGCGCAGGCGGGCGCCTTTTCGATCGTGATCGAGGGTGTGCTCGAATCGATTGCGATCGAGATCACGAACAAGGTCGACTGTCCGACGATCGGCATCGGCGCGTCGGCGCAGTGCGACGGCCAGGTGCTCGTCACCGACGACATGCTCGGCATGTTCGAACGCGTCCCCAAGTTCGTGAAACGCTATCAGGACATGGGGGCGGTCGTCAGCGGCGCGGTGAAGCATTATGCCGACGAAGTCAGGTCCCGTTCATTCCCGACCGAGGATCAGATCTACGCTGGCTGAGCCCGCGCGGCGTGCCGACGGGGCCAAGTGAATCGCTTGGCCTTTTTCGGCGCCGTCGCTAAGGAAGCGGCCGGCCCAGAGCCATGACGAATATATGGAGGTTTGATTGGCCCTGAGCCCGACGAACGACGCCGCGCTGTTGCAAGAGGTCGATGAAGCCGTCCGCAAGGACCAGCTCGATACGATCATGCAGCGCTATGGCCGCTGGATCATCGGCGGTATCGTTGCCGCGCTGCTGGCGTTCGGCGGCTATCTTTTCTGGAGCCACCGGCAGGATGTCGCGCGCGGCGAACAGGCCGAAGAGCTGATCGCCGCCTTTGAAAAGCTGGGCACGAACCAGCCGCGCGCCGCCACCACCGAGCTGCAGAAGCTCGCGGCCGAGGGCAACCCTGCCTATCGCGCGGTCGCGCAGATGCAGGAAGCGAACATCAAGGCGCAGACCGGCGACCTGAAGGCGGCGGCCGCATTGATGGCGAAGGTCGCCGCCGACACGAAACTCGACCAGTCGCTGCGCGACCTGGCGCTCATCCGCCAGACTGCGTTCGAATATGACACGCTGAAGCCCGAAGCGGTGATCGCCCGCCTGAAGCCGATGGTCGACGCCAGGGATCCGGCGTCGAGCTGGTTCGCCAGCGCGGCCGAACTGTCGGCCACCGCGCATTACCAGCTCGGCCAGTTCGACCAGGCCGGCGCGCTGTACGGCCGCATCGCCAAATCGCCCGGCGTTGCCAAATCGCTGCAGTCGCGATCGGTGCAGATGGCGGGGATGCTGGGCGTCGATGCCGTCGCAGACAAGGCGGCCGAAAGCGCCGCAAATGACCAGAAAGGCAGTGCCGCGCCAAAGGCAGCGGCAGCCGGAAAAGCTGAGGAAGCCAAATAATATGCGGAAATCGCGTTACGGACTCTATGCGGCGCTGATCGCGCTGCCGCTCGCCGGTTGCGGCGTGCTGAAAGGCGACGGCGGACCGAAGACGCCGACGATCGGCGATCGCGTGTCGATCCTGTCGAACGACAACAGCATCAAGGTCGACCCGGTCACCGCGGAAATCGCGGTCGTGCTTCCCGAACCGGCGGTCAACGCCGCCTGGGCGCAATCGGGCGGCAATGCGTCGAAATCGATGGGTCACCCCGCGCTCGCCGCGACGCGCAGCAAATTGTGGCAGGCCAATATCGCGGGCAGCACCAACAAGCAGCGCCTCGCGGCCTCGCCGGTGATCGCCGATAACCGGCTGTTCGTCGTCGATACCGATGCCGTCGTGACGGCCCTTTCCGCCGACACGGGCGCGCCGCTGTGGCGCACGCCGATCGGCAGCACGGGCAAGGATTTCAAGGATTCGCTGTTCGGCGGCGGCGCCGGCGTTGACGGCAATGTCGTCTATGCGACCAGCGGCGTCGGCGACGTCGCAGCACTGAACGTCGCGGACGGATCGGTGATCTGGAAGGTCAAGCCGGCGGGCCCGCTGCGCGGCGCACCGACGATCGCGTTCGGCGGCGTCTATGTGATCAGCCAGGATAACCAGATTTTCGCGCTCAACGCCGCCACCGGCGCGGTGCAGTGGCAGGCGACGGCGTCGATGGAGGCCGGCAGCGTGTTCGGCGCGGCATCGCCCGCGGCGGGGCAGGGGACGATCGTCGCCGGCTTCTCGTCGGGCGAGGTTCAGGCCTATCGTTACGAGAACGGCCGCGACCTTTGGGAAGACGCGCTCGCGCGCACCTCGATGGCGCTGTCGGTGTCGACGCTGACCGACGTCGACGCCGATCCGGTCGTCGACCGCGGCCGGGTTTTCGCGCTCGGCCAGGGCGGCCGCATGGCAAGCTACGAACTCGTCACCGGGCAGCGCAGCTGGGAAATCTCGATCGCGGGCATCTCGACTCCCTATGTGGTCGGCGAGTGGGTCTATGCGATGACCGACGACGGCAAGCTGCTGTGCGTCGCGCGCGCGAACGGCAAGATCCGCTGGCTGCAACAGCTCGCACGCTTCCGCGTCGAAACCGAACGGAAGAAGAAGGACCCGATCCGCTGGACCGGGCCGATCCTCGCGGGCGGGCGCCTGATCGCGGTCAACAGCGAAGGGGTGCTGTCGGAATTTTCGCCGACCGACGGATCGCTGCTGGCGTCGACCGAATTCAAATCGTTGCTGTCGCAGCCCCCCGTGGTCGCGAACAATATCTTGTACGTCCTCGCGGACGACGGGCAGATCACGGCCTGGCGCTGACACGGCGTCCGGGCCGGGGTGGCCCGGTGCAACAATAGGGATAAGTTTCATGTCGCGATTCGCGACGATTGCCATTGTCGGTCGGCCCAATGTGGGCAAATCGACGCTGTTCAACCGGCTGGTCGGCAAGCGCCTCGCGCTCGTCGACGACCAGCCCGGGGTGACGCGCGACCGGCGCGAGGGCGACGGCCAGTTGCTCGGGCTCGAATTCCGCATCGTCGATACCGCGGGCTTCGAGGATTATGACGCCGCGACCCTGCCCGGCCGGATGCGCGTGCAGACCGAAAAGGCGGTGCGCGAGGCCGATGCCGCCTTGTTCATGATCGACGGCCGCGCCGGGGTCACCCCGCTCGACGAGGAAATCGCGCGCTGGCTGCGCAGCGAGGACACGCCGATCATCCTCCTCGTCAACAAGGCCGAGGGGAAGCAGGGCGAAAACGGCCTGATGGAGAGCTATTCGCTCGGCTTCGACAATCCGATCGCTCTCAGCGCCGAGCATGGTGAGGGCGTCGTCGACCTGTTCGACGCGCTGCGCCCGATCGTCGAGGCCTATGATGCGGCCGAAGCCGAAGCACTGCCGCCCGTCGTCGAGGGCGAAGAAGACGAAGACGCGCCGCTCGGCCCGATGAAGCTTGCGATCGTCGGCCGGCCGAACGCGGGCAAGTCGACGCTGATCAACCGGATGATCGGCGAGGATCGCCTGATCACCGGACCCGAGGCCGGGATTACCCGCGATTCGATCCGCGTCGACTGGCAATGGGAAAATGACGGCGAGGTCCACGAAATCCAGCTGTTCGACACCGCGGGCATGCGCAAGCGCGCCAAGGTCGTCGACAAGCTCGAGAAACTGTCGGTCGCCGACGCGCTCCACGCGGTCGATTTCGCCGAGGTCGTCGTGCTGTTGCTCGACGCCACCAAGGGTCTCGAGGCGCAGGATTTGCGCATCGCCGACAAGGTGCTGCAGGAAGGCCGCGCGCTGATCGTCGCGCTCAACAAATGGGACATCGCCGAGGATCCCTCGTCGCTGTTCAACGGCGTGCGGAATGCGCTCGACGACGGCCTGTCGCAGGTCAAGGGCGTGCCGGTGCTCAGCATTTCGGGCGCGACGGGCAAGGGAATCGACACGCTGGTCCGCGTCGCGTTCGAACAGCGCGCGATCTGGTCGGGCCGCGTTCCGACCGCGCGGCTCAACCGCTGGTTCGAGGGCGCGGTCGAGAACAATCCGCCGCCCGCCCCCGGCGGCAAGCGCATCAAGCTGCGCTATATCACGCAGGCGCGCACGCGGCCGCCGACCTTCGTCGTGTTCGGGACGCGCACCGACAGCTTGCCCGGAAGCTATGAACGCTATCTGGTCAACGGCATGCGCAAGGAACTGGGGTTCCAGGGCGTTCCCGTGCGGCTCAATTTCCGCAATTCGCGCAACCCCTATGATGAATGAGGCATCGACGCTGGTCGTCGATGCCCGCGGGATGCGCTGCCCCTGGCCCGCGCTCCGGCTCGCGCGGGCGATGCGCGGTGCCACCGACGTGCTGCTGGTCGCAGACGATCCGCAGGCTGGGCGCGAGGTTGCGGCGCTTGCCGGCGAACACGGCTGGCTGGTCGAGGACGGTGCGACCGGCGCCGGCGAGGGGCGCTGGCGCGTCCGCCGCTGATCCAAAGCGGGACGGTTTGCTTCACGGCGCGGCTGACACCGTAACGTCTTTTTTACCCAACTTCGGCATGGACCGGTTGGGACCACCGCCGAATTTGAACACCAAGGGACGAAAGCATTGGACGAAATCCTGGTCGATTGGGATGAGTTTCGCGCGACGCGCACCCAGTTGGGCGCGGCGTTTGTGCGGATTCTCGGCTATTTTCGCGAAGACGGCACCAAATCGGTCGCCGCGATCGAGGAGGCGATGCGCGCGCGCGATGCACGCGGCCTCGTGATGCCGGCGCACACGCTGAAAAGCGAAGCGCGCCAGTTCGGTGGCGAAAAGCTCGGTGCGCTGGCCGAAGATATCGAGATGTTCGCCCGGCGCTGCGTCGAAAGCCAGACCAGCCCCGAAGAATATCTGCCGCGCGTCGTCGAACTGCGCCGGCTGTTCGAAGAGACGCTCGGCGCGCTGGAGCGCGAAGCGAACCCGCTCGTCCAGCGCCGTCCCACGGGTTTCGGCCGCGCCGTCGGCTACTGAGGATTATTGGCGGCTTCGATGAATCGAAGGTGCCGTTTCCGACGTCAGTCGGAAAAGAAATCACATTTTCCGCATCGGCTGCAGCGATCCGCGCGCGAGGCTGCGCCACAGCCATTCGAGCGGGCCATAGCGAAAGCGATCCAGCCACGGCTTTGACCACAGCAGCATGACGGCCCACATGCCGGCGCAGAAGAGATAGAGCGTCCAGCGGCCGACGTCGCCGAACAGGCCGATTCCATAGCCATAGAAGATCGTCGTCATCACGATGCTGGTGCCGAGATAGTTGGAAAAGGCGGCGCGGCCGGCGGCGGCGACGCGCGCGATTCCGGCGCTGGCGCTGGCACGCCGGATCAGCAGCACGAGCAGCGCGGCATAGGCGACCGTCATCATCAGCCGCCCCGGTCCTGACCACGCCATGAAGGCGTTGACGCCGACGAGATAGTCGAAGCCCGATCGCCACTGGAGCCAGCCGACGAGCAGCGTGAGCACCACGCCGGGCGGCAGCCAGCGCCGCGCCATCCGCCGGTAGTCGGCGGCCGCCCAGCCGCCGGTGAGGAAGCCGTTGCGGAACAGCGCCATGCCCAGCATCATCAGCGGCAGCGTTTCGAGCATCGTCATCAGCACCCCGATGAAGGGGTTGACGGCGTTGCCGAGGCGCTCGTCCACAATCGGCAGATAGGGGCCGCGATAGAGCGCCAGTTCGTCGGTCACCTCGCCGTCGATCTTGGCATATTCGGCGCGGATGTCGCGGCCGGCCTCGGCCATCGGCGAGGCGGGATCGTCGGCGGCGCTCGCGACCGCGAGTTGCGCGCCGAAGAACAGCGAGGTCAGCACGACGCCGAGCGTGAAGAGGCCGAGCGCCCATTTGATCAGCCGGCGCGCTTCCCAGCCCCGGAAGCGGAAGGCGATGCAGCCGACCGCGGCATAGAGGAACAAGATGTCGCCCCACCAGATGAAGAAATAATGGCAGAGGCCGAACACCGCGAGCCACGCCATGCGGCGATAATGCACCGATCGGGGGTTCTGGCCATTGGCTTCGGCGCGGTCGATGATCAGCAGCATGCTCGCCCCGAACAGGATCGAGAAAAGCCCGCGCATCTTGCCGTCGAACAGCAGGAAGCCGAGCGCCCATGCCGCGATGTCGGACGCGGTTTCGCCGCCATAGGCCTTGGGCGAGACATAGGCCATTTCGGGCATCGCAAAGGCGACGATGTTCATCGCCAAAATGCCCATCACGGCAAAGCCGCGCAGCGCGTCGAGGGTGACGAGGCGTTCACCCGCAACTTGTCGATCTTCGCGCATATCGCCCTCCACTGTATTATGGGCCTATTACAGTTACGGATCGCCGGGTGTCCAGCGTTTAAGTCATTATTGACATCTATGTCAGTAGTGCTATCTGGACATCATCAACCGATTCGCACGGGAACCGCCATGACCCCCACCATCTTCTCCCATCCCGACCGCCAGCCGCAAAAGTTCCGCCCGTTCAAGGCGTTCGCGCATTTCCGCAAGCTCATCAAGGATAAGGAAGACACCGAACAGGTGTTCCACATCTTCGAGAATTTGCCGCGCAAGGGCTTCATGGACGACGCGCGCGCGTTCGTCGAAAGCGACTTCGGCCGGAAGCTGATGGAGCGCGAACCCTATCTGCCCGACCTGCTCGACGACCATGGCTGGATCGACGAACTGCCCGAAGGCAGCGTTGGCCACGCCTATGTCAGCTTCATGCGCCGCGAAGGTCTGTCGGCCGCGGGTCTTGTCGCCGAAAGCGACAAGATGGGCCGTCCCAAGTTCGACGACCAGGTGCAATGGTACAGCAACCGCCTGCGCGACACGCACGACCTGTTCCACATCCTCACCGGCTATGGCCGCGACGCGCTCGGCGAACAATGCGTGCTCGGTTTCACCTATGGCCAGACCGGCAATTACGGCAATTTCTTCATCGCCTATGCCGGCGGTTACGAGGTGAAGCGCAGCATCAAGAGCGACGCCCCGGTGTTCGGCGCAATCCGTCAGGGCCAGCGCCACGGCAGGGCGGCGAAGGCGATCATCGAACAGGATATCCGCGCGCTGCTCGCCGAACCGCTCGAAGCCGCGCGCGCGCGCCTCGGGATCGGCGAGCCGACGCTCTATCAGGAAGCGCACCGCGCGTACCGCAACCGCGGCATCGATCCGTACAACTTCCTCGCGGCGCAGGCTGCGGCGGCGTAAGTATTTATTTCGTCATCCCGGCGAAAGCCGGGATCTCGACGGCGGCATCAAGAGGCGTCGGTGAGACCCCGGCCTTCGCCGGGGTGACGATGTTTGTGTAGCCAGCTGGCGATCAGCTCACACTCTCCGGCCAGACGCGCGGGCTGCGCGGCGTCTCCAACCGATAGTCGGAATAGGATCGGGAAAATATCTCGCGGCCCAGACGCTCGGCGTCCGCCATCGGGTTCGCCGGATCGTTGCGCACTTCGCCGCGGCTGTTGCCGGCCCCGCGCACCACGCTGACAAAGTCCGAATTCGTGTAGCGGGAAAATTCCTGGATCTGGTGGATGATGCCGAGGGCGACGCCGGGATAGGTTTCCTCGGACGCCAGCACCAGCCCGAGCCGTTTACCGGCCATCGCCGCGAGCGCGTCCTGCGAGCCCGGATAGGAGGCCGCATAATAGCAGAAGCTGCGATCGAAGAACGCCTTGATCTGGGCGGACACGCCGTACCAATAGATGGGCGAACAGAAAATCACCCCGCGCGCGGGCAAAAACTCGTCGAAGAACAGCGCGCGATACGGGTCGTCGATCGCGCATTCGCCATCGGGGCGACGGCATTGGCGGCAATCGCGCAGAAACCCCGAAATATGGTCGTCCAGAAATCGCAGTGCGACATCGCTGCCCGCCGCCTCGGCGCCGCGCCGAACGGCTTCGGCAAGCGTCGCGCTGTTTCCGTTCCGGCGCGGGCTTCCGACAAGAATGAGCAGTCTTTCCGGCATATCGACCGATCCTTTCGCGTGGAACACGGCACGGCTGCCGCGTCTTGTTGACGAAAGGGGGTGGCGTGGTACTTTCGATTGATCAACTACCTACTATTTTGTCAGGTACCAACTTTCAGGTAAGAATTGACGATCATGACGACCCGCAATCAACCCTATAATGACGGTCTCGGGCCGGTGTTCGCGATCATCGGCGGGAAGTGGAAGGCGCTGATTCTCTGGGAACTTCACGGTACGCCCGTGCGCTTCGGCGCGCTCAAGCGCCGCATTGCCGGGATCAGCGAAAAGATGCTGATCCAGCAATTGCGCGAAATGGAGGCCGACGGCCTTGTCCACCGCGAGATGTTCCATCAGGTTCCCCCGCGCGTCGATTATTCGGTTACCCCCTTGGGGGCGTCGCTCAACGAAGCGCTGACGTCGCTATGCGAATGGGGGAAACATAATCTGCAATCCCCGGCTACCGGCGGCCGGTGACGCCGGTCAGGCGAGCTTGGCGATCAGCGCCTGCGCGGCAGCCGGGTTGCGGACCTTCGCGCCGGATATAAAGAAGAGATAGACGTCGCGGTCGTCCTTCGCCCAGTCGCGGACGCGCTTTGCCCAATGGTCCAGCGCCTTCGCGTCATAGCCGGTTTCGACCTCTTCCTGACTGCGCTGGAGCCGCGCATAGGTGAAGTCCGCGGTCTGTTCGTCGATACACGGGAATTCGTCGCTGTCGGCGAAGACGATCGCCATGTTCCGCTCGCGCAGCATGTCGACGAACGCCGGATCGCGGAAGCTCTCGTGCCGCACCTCGATTGCGTGGCGCAGCGGCAGGCCGTCTTGGCTATCGGGCAGCAAATCGAGGAAGCCCGCGAAATCGTCGCGGTCGAATTTCTTCGTCGCCATGAATTGCCAGTGGATCGGGCCCAGCCGGTCGCCGAGCCGCGTCAGCCCCTGCGTCAGGAATTTCTCGATCGATCCGGCGCCCTCTTTCAGAACCTTGCGGTTGGTCGTGAAGCGTGACGCCTTGACGCTGAACTTGAAGCCATCGGGCACCGATGCCGCCCAATTGGCGAAGGTTTCGGGCTTCTGGCTCCCATAATAGGTGCCGTTGATCTCGATACCGGTCAGATGCTGGCCGGCATATTCGAGTTCGCGTTTGTGCGGCAGGCCGGCGGGATAGAAGGGGCCGCGCCACGGTTCGAAGGTCCAGCCCCCGACTCCGATATAGATGCTCATCGGCCCCTCACTTTCAGCCCAAATCCGTTCGTGCTGAGCTTGTCGAAGCACCGTTCTTCACTTCGACGCCGCAAAGAAAGAACGGCCCTTCGACAAGCTCAGGGCGAACGGTTTATGTAGTCGGACGCAGCGTCAGATACCAGCGGGGCGTCAAGCCAGCGCCGCGTCGGCTCCCATCAGCTCCGGGAAGAAACCCTCATGCGCGTCGCGGAGTTCCGCGAGCGTCACCTGATGGTCGCTGCCCGGCAGTTCGAACACGATGCGGTCCTTGATCGTGCGGCCGACCGGGTCGACCGGCACGTCGGCGCGGCCTGCGGCGTCGAGGAAGTCGGCGAGGCAGGTGTCGCACACCGTCACGAGGTAAAGCCCCTGATCCTCGCCGAAGAAGCTTTCGGCGACGCCGAAGGGCTGTTCTTCGCTGACGAGCACGCCGATGTTCGACTTCAAGGCCATTTCGGCGAGCGTCACCGCCATGCCGCCGTCCGAGACGTCGTGGCAGGCGGTGATCCAGCCGGCGTTGATCGCGCCGCGGATGAAGTCGCCGGTGCGCTTTTCGGCGCGGAGGTCGACGGGCGGCGGCGGGCCTTCTTCGCGGCCGAGGATTTCGCGCAGCCACACCGACTGGCCGAGATGACCGGCGCGCTCGCCGACGGCCAATACGATGTCGCCGGTGCGCTTGAAGCCGATGCCGACGGCCTTGTTCCAATCCTCGATCACGCCGACGCCGCCGATCGCGGGGGTCGGCAGGATCGCGCTGCCGCCGCCGGTCGCCTTGCTCTCGTTATAGAGGCTGACATTGCCCGACACGATCGGATAGTCGAGCGCGCGGCACGCCTGCGCCATGCCGTCGAGGCAACCGGTGATCTGCCCCATGATTTCGGGGCGCTGCGGGTTCGCGAAGTTCAGGCAGTTGGTGATCGCGAGCGGCGTTGCACCGACCGCGCTGATGTTGCGCCACGTCTCGGCGACCGCCTGCTTGCCGCCCTCGACGGGGTCCGCGTAGCAATAGCGCGGGGTGCAGTCGGTCGACATCGCGAGCGCGCGGTCCGTGCCATGGATGCGGACGAGCGCGGCGTCGCCGCCGGTCTGCACCGTGTCACCGCCGACCTGGCTGTCATATTGCTCCCAGATCCAGCGGCGGCTGGCGATGTCGGGGGTGCCCATCAAGGTCTTGAGGTCGGCCGCGACGTCCTTCGTCTCGGGGACGTTCGTGAGGTCAGCCTGCTTCGGCGTCGGGACATGCGGGCGGTCGTAGAGCGGCGCGTCATCGGCGAGCGGCGCGAGCGGAATGTCGCAGACGATCTCGCCATGATGTTCGAGCACCATGCGCCCCGTGTCGGTGACGGTGCCGATGACCGCGAAGTCGAGTTCCCATTTGTGGAAGATCGCTTGCGCGAACTCTTCCTTGCCGGGCTTCAGCACCATCAACATGCGTTCCTGCGATTCGGACAGCATCATTTCATACGCCGTCATGCCGGTTTCGCGCTGCGGCACATCGTCCATCTTGAGGTGGAGGCCGACGCCGCCCTTCGACGCCATTTCGACCGACGAGGAGGTGAGGCCCGCGGCGCCCATATCCTGGATCGCGACGATCGCGTCCGACGCCATCAGCTCGAGGCACGCCTCGATCAGCAGTTTTTCGGTGAAGGGGTCGCCGACCTGCACCGTCGGGCGCTTTTCCTCGGCATCCTCGCCGAAGTCGGCCGACGCCATCGTCGCGCCGTGGATGCCGTCGCGCCCGGTCTTCGACCCGACATAGACGATCGGATTGCCGACGCCCGATGCGGCCGAATAGAAGATCCTGTCCTGTTCGGCGACGCCGACGGTCATCGCGTTGACCAGGATATTGCCGTCATACGCCTTGTGGAAATTGACCTCGCCGCCCACTGTCGGCACGCCGACGCAATTGCCGTAGCCGCCGATGCCGTGGACGACGCCCGAGATCAGATGCTTCATCTTCGGATGGTCGGGGCGGCCGAAGCGCAGCGCGTTGAGAGTGGCGACGGGGCGTGCCCCCATCGTGAAGACGTCGCGCAAAATGCCGCCGACGCCGGTCGCTGCGCCCTGATAGGGTTCGATGTAAGACGGGTGGTTGTGGCTCTCCATCTTGAAGATCGCCGCAAGCTTCTTGCCGCCTTCGCCTTCGCCGATGTCGATGACGCCCGCATTCTCGCCGGGACCACAGATCACCCACGGGGCCTCGGTCGGCAGTTTCTTCAAATGGAGGCGCGAGCTTTTATAGCTGCAATGCTCGGACCACATGACCGAGAAGATGCCGAGTTCGACAAGGTTCGGTTCGCGCCCGAGCGCGTGCAGGACGCGCTCATATTCTTCCGGAGACAGGCCGTGTTCGGCGACGATCTCGGGGGTGATGACGGAGGCGGGCGCGGTTGCGGTCTGGGTCATGGCGCGCCTTTAGCCGCGCGCGCGCAAAACGAACAGACCCCATGATGCATTTTGCACCATCGGGTCTGCGGTCGGAGTGCGGGGTCAGCGCGAAGCGAGGGTGGCCGACGGCTTGACCAGCGGCTGGACGTCGCGGAGCGCGAAGCTCACCTGCTGCGAGCCGACGGTGCCGCGGACGCGGTGCTGGCCGACGCGGAGCGTGAACGGCTTGCCGGTGCGTTCCTCGACGCCGCTGATGACGCGGGTGTCGCCAACCTGCGTGACCGTATAGCTGTAGGTGGCGCCCTCATGCTCGAAACGCTTGGCCGGTTCGTCCTGCGCAAGGGCGATGGACGGCGCCAGCGCGAGCAGGCCGAGGGCGGGGAGAATGAATTTTTTCATGATGCAAGTCCTTGTCTGGTGAACAAAACTTGCCTTCGAGCCCCTCTCTTCTTGTGCGGTGCAGCATGACGCGCGGCGTGGGTGCCAGCAATTGCAAAAAGCCGAACCGCGATTGCGCCGAAGCGAAGGGATAGAGGCCATCTCCCGGAAACCCCGGGCCGGCTTCGCCGGGGACAGGAGTTTTGGCAAACGACCGTTTGCCATCCCCTGGCCGACATGCGTCTCCGGATGGCAACCAACCGGACCCGCGAGGAATCGACCACGGCGCGGCGCGACGTCAAGCTTGACCGCGAGGGGGCGAAGGGGCCAAAGCAAGGCGCATGACGGATACCCCCGAAACCGCCCCGGAAACGCCCGGCGAGCCCGCCATCGCCTCCTTGTCGTTCGAAGCCGCGATGGGCGAGCTCGAGACGATCGTGCGGCGGCTCGAAAGCGGCGACGTCAGCCTTGAGGAATCGGTGGCGCTCTATGAACGCGGCCATGCGCTGCGCGGCCATTGCGAGGCGCGGCTCGCCGCGGCGCAGGCGCGGATCGAGCAGGTCAGCCTCGGCGCCGACGGCCGGCCCGCCGGAACCACGCCCTTCGGCGAAAGCTGATCCGCGGTGGCGTCCGTCGACAGCGATATTTCGCGCGGAACGCAATTGCTCCTGGGCGCCCAGGCCGAGGTCGCCGCGGGGATCGACCGGCTGTTCGACCAGCTGTTGCCGGTGCCCGCCGACCCGCGCGAGCCGCTTTATGAAGCGATGCGGCATGCCGCGATCGCGGGCGGCAAGCGGCTGCGCCCGCTGCTCGTCCGCGCTGCGGGCGACCTGTTCCATGTCGACCGCACGCTGACGCTGCGCGTCGGGGCGGCGGTCGAGGCGATGCACGTCTATTCGCTGATCCACGACGACCTGCCGTGCATGGACGATGACGACATGCGCCGCGGCAAGCCGACGGTGCACAAGGCGTTCGACGAGGCGACCGCGGTGCTCGCGGGCGACGCGCTCCATGCCCTGGCGTTCGAATGGCTGTGCGATCCGGTGACCAGCGCCGATCCGTTCGTGCGCGGCGAGCTCTGCTGCGAACTGGCGCGTGCCGCGGGGCCGGCGGGCATGGCGGGCGGGCAGATGATGGACCTCGCCGCCGAGACCGCGAATTTCGACCTGCCGACGGTGACCCGGCTCCAGCAATTGAAGACCGGCGCGCTGATCGCCTTTTCGGTCGAAGCGGGCGCGATCCTTGCGCGCATCCCGGCCGAAAGCCGCACCCCGCTGCGCGGTTATGCGCGCGACATCGGGCTCGCCTTCCAGATCGCCGACGACATCATGGACGTCGAGGGCGACGAGGCGCTCGCGGGCAAGGCGCTGCACAAGGACGATGCCGCCGGCAAGGCGACCTTTGTCACATTGATGGGGCTCGAGCGCGCGCGCGAACAGGCAACCGCACTGGTCGAACAGGCGATTGCGCATCTCGCGGGTTTCGGCGAAGAGGCGGCGCTCCTGCGCGCGATCGCGCGCTATGTCGTGGAAAGGGACCGTTGATGCGGGTGGGGGTTTATCCGGGGACGTTCGATCCGATCACCCTCGGCCATATGGACATCATCCGCCGCGGCGCGAAGCTCGTCGACCGGCTGGTGATCGGGGTGACCACCAACATCACCAAATCGCCGATGTTCGACGACGACGAACGCATCGCCATGGTCGAGGCCGAGGTCGCGGCGATCGAAGGCGACATCCGCGTTGTCGGCTTCAACTCGCTGCTGATGGACTTTGCCGAACGCGAGGGCGCGAACATGATCGTTCGCGGGCTGCGCGCCGTCGCCGACTTCGAATATGAATATCAGATGGCGGGGATGAACCAGCAATTGAACGACCGCATCGAGACGGTGTTCCTGATGGCCGACGTCGGGCTGCAGCCCATTGCGTCGCGTCTGGTCAAGGAAATTGCGATCTTCGGCGGCGATATCCGCAAATTTGTGACGCCTTCGGTGCGCGATGCCGTCGTCGCGCGCATCGCCGAGCAAGGGCTGTTGCAGGGCGACCGGTGACGCCAATCATTGAGCGTTCAGCTTTTTCCGGCTAGGGCGCGCCGGACGGGGCGCAAATTCCGATTTTTCAAGAGGCCGATCCAGCATGAAATCTTCCTTCCGCCCTATGATTCTCACGGCGATGGCGTTCGGTCTCGCGGCTTCGGCCGTGGCACAGGAAGTGCCGCCCGCGCCCTCGCCGAACCCCGGCGAAAGCCAGCCGGTGCCGCCGGTCGAAACGCCCGCGCCGCCGCCGGTCGAAACGCCCCCCGCACCCGCACCCGCCGCGGCCGAAGGCACACCCGCGGTAGCCGCGCCCGCGGTGCCGTCGATGACGCCCGACCAATATATCGGCAAGCCCGAATATATGCTCAACATCGACCTTTCGACGGGCGGCCGGGTCGTGATCCAGCTCTTTCCGAACATTGCGCCGAACCATGTCGATCGCATCAAGCAGCTGGCGCGGGCGGGCTTTTACGACGGGGTGAAGTTCCACCGCGTGATCGACGGCTTCATGGCGCAGACGGGCGATCCGACCGCGACCGGGCAGGGCGGATCGCAACTTCCCGACCTCAAGGCCGAATTCAACGGTCAGCCGCACCTGCGCGGCGTCGCTTCGATGGCGCGCGCTGAAAGCGAGGACAGCGCGAACAGCCAGTTCTTCATCATGCTCCAGCCGCGCTTCGCGCTCGACCGCCGCTACACCGCGTTCGGCCGGGTCGTGTCGGGCATGCAATATGTCGACGCGATCCAGAAGGGCGAGCCGCCCGCGGTGATGTCGCGCATGGTCCAGGTGTCGGTTGCCGCCGACAACAAGCCGGTGCCGCCGGCGTCGGCGCTCGTCGAAGCGGTTCCCGCCCCGGCCCCCGCCGTGACCGTCGACCAGCTCAACGCCCCGATCAAGCAGTAAGCGCGAGGACGCGCCCAAAGATCATGCGCGTCGACGCCTTCGATTTCCATCTACCCAACGAGTGCATCGCGCTGCGCCCGGCGCGGCCGCGCGATACGGCGCGGATGCTGGTGGTCGATGGCGGTGAGATCGTCGACGCGGGGGTTGGCGATCTGCCGTCCTGGTTGCGTCCTGGCGATTGTCTGGTCTTCAACGACACACGCGTCATCCCAGCGCAGCTCGAAGGGCGGCGCGGCGATGCAAGGATCGGTGCGACCTTGCACAAGCGAATCGATCTGCGCCGCTGGCAGGCGTTCGTTCGCAACGCGAAGCGGCTGCGCGTCGGCGAGAGCGTCGATTTCGGATCGGGGGTCGCGGCAATCGCCGAAGAGCGGCTGCCCGACGGCAGCTTTGTCCTTGCCTTCGCCGGCGACGAACCGGTCGAAGTCCTGCTCGAACGTGCGGGCACGATGCCGCTGCCGCCCTATATCGCGGGCAAGCGCGCCACCGACGAGGACGACCGCAGCGATTACCAGACGATGTTCGCGCGCGAGGATGGCGCGGTTGCGGCGCCGACCGCGGCGCTGCACTTCACGCCCGGCCTGCTCGGCGCGCTGGCCGCGGCGGGCGTCGCGAGCGAGACGCTGACGCTGCATGTCGGCGCGGGAACCTTCCTGCCGGTGAAGGCCGACGACACCGAAGACCATGTCATGCACGCCGAATGGGGCCGGATCGACGCCGACACCGCGGCGCGGCTCAATGCGGTGCGTGCCGCGGGGGGCCGCGTGATCGCGGTCGGCACCACCAGCCTCCGCCTGCTCGAAAGCGCGGCAGAGGACGACGGCACGATCGCGCCCTTCGCGGGCGACACCGCGATCTTCATCACGCCGGGCTACCGCTTCAAGGCGATCGACGGGCTGATGACCAACTTCCACCTGCCGCGCTCGACCCTGTTCATGCTGGTCAGCGCGCTGATGGGGCTCGACGTGATGCAGTCGGCCTACCGCCACGCGATCGCACAAGGCTATCGCTTCTACAGCTATGGCGACGCGAGCCTGCTGCTGCCCCGTCAGAGCGACCGGTCGGCGTAGATCGCCATCGCCTCTGCGATGAATTCCGGGCAGCCGGGCGATTCGTCGTCGTCGTAGGTGCCCCGGAATTCGGGGTTCTCGACATAGTAGCGCCCGAGACCCTCGAACGCCGCGGCGTCGGGCGACCAGCTGTGGGAAACCCAGCGATAGTGGCGGCCGGTTACCGCCTGCACCGCGTCGGAGGCCGGCGCGGCGCCCTCGCGGAACAGGCGGAGGAAATCGCCGCGGATGGATTCCATTTCCGCCTGGATCGCGGCGACCTGTTCCTTGCTGAACGATTGTGCCTTTGCCTGCGCGGCCGCAACGGCGTCCTTGCCCCAATATTCCTCGGCCTCTCGCTGCCAGCGCGCGCGCGTTTCGGGGGTGATGCCGGCGTAATAGTCGTTGGCGTCCATGTCTTCGTCCTTTTCCAGTGATGCGATCGTGCGATCGATGGTGTGGATGAGGGTTCGATAGTGGGCGATCCGGCCTTCGAGCGCCGCGCGGTGCCCGCGTAGCGCAGCCAGCGGATCGAAGGCGGGGTCGTCCAGAACGGCGGCGATGTCCGCCAGCGGCAGGCCAAGCTCGCGGTAGAAGAGGATCTGCTGCAGCCGCAACAACTCCTCTTTTCCGTAATAGCGGTAACCGTTGGCGCCGACATGGCCGGGTTTCAGCAGGCCGATCGCATCATAATGATGCAGCGACCTGACGCTGATCCCCGCCGCCTTTGCGACCTGCCGAACCGTCCGCATTCACCGTCTCCTCCTCACGGGACCCGTCTATCGGGGATGACGCAGCGTGAGGGTCAAGCGTTTTTTGGCCTTCGATCGATGGTATGAATCCCGGAAATATTTACATTATCGCAATCCCTTGTCGGCATAGCGGCTGATGTGTGGGGACCAGATAAAGAGCCAGTTTGATGGAATTGCCATCGCGGATGGATTCCGGCGACCGGGAGGAAGACGTCGAAGCAGGCCAGGGCGGCTTCTTCGGAATGCTCGGTGCGCGGATCGGCAAGCAGCGCGGCGATGCCGCGATAAACCTTCACACCCGCGAAGCGCTGGCGCTGCTCCGGAATTACGAGGAAAGCGGCCAGGGATGGTTCTGGTCGACCGATGCGAAGGGGCGGCTCACCTATATCACCGATTCGGTGGCGCGATTGATGGGGCGGACGAGCGGTGCGCTGCTCGGCACGCCCCTTGTCGGCCTGTTTCAGCCCGCCGACAGCCATGGCGAACGCCAGCGCACCCTGCCGTTCCTGCTGACCAGACAGTCGAGGTTCGAGGAACTGCCGCTGCGCAGCGCGTTCGAGGGCGACGATCGCTGGTGGGCGATATCGGGCCGGCCGCAATTCGACGGCGCCGGCAAGTTCGCCGGCTATCGCGGCAGCGGAACCGACATCACCGCGCAACGCCGCTCGGCCGAGGACGCCTCGCGCCTCGCGCTCTACGATTCGCTGACCGGGCTCGCCAACCGGTTCCATATTTCGAAAAAGCTCGACGCGACGCTCGCAGCGTTCGCGCAGCAGCAGCGGTCGTGCGCGATCATGCTGCTCGACCTCGACCGTTTCAAGCAGGTCAACGACACGCTCGGCCATCCGGCGGGCGACGCGTTGCTGAAACAGGTCGCCGAACGCCTGCTCAAGCTCGTCGGCGACAAGGAGATGGTGAGCCGGCTGGGCGGCGACGAGTTCCAGATCATCCTTCCCGACATCGAGGATCGCGGCAAGCTGGGTGACATGGCGGCCGATATCATCGCCAGCCTGTCGCAACCCTATTCGGTCGAAGGCAGCCGCTGCATCATCGGGGCGTCGGTCGGGGTCGCCATCGCGCCCTTCGACGGGCTCAGCAGCGACGATCTCGTCCGCAACGCCGACCTCGCGCTTTACGCGGCAAAGGGGAATGGCCGCGGCCGCTTCGCCTTCTATTCGAGCGACCTGCATCAGGCGGCCGAGGACCGGCGCGTGCTCGAAGAGGATCTGCGCGACGCGCTGGCGCGCGGCGAAATCGAACTCGGTTACCAGCCCGTCGTCCATGCCAGGTCGGACATGGTGACGGGGGTCGAGGCGCTCGTTCGCTGGAACCACCGCGAGCGCGGGACGATATCGCCTAGCGTGTTCATCCCGATTGCGGAGGAGACCAATCTGATCTGGCCGCTCGGCGAATGGGTGCTCAGAAAGGCGTGCGAGGATGCGGCGCGCTGGCCGGGCGAGATGCGCGTCGCGGTCAACGTCTCGCCGATCCAGTTCGCCAACCCCGATCTGCCAAAGATTGTCGCGAACGCGCTTGCGGCAACGGAGCTCGCGCCCGACCGGCTCGAGCTGGAAATCACCGAAAGCGTGTTCCTCGCGGATTCGGCAGAGACGAGCCGGATGTTCCAGGCACTGAAGAATCTCGGCGTCCGCCTCGCGCTCGACGATTTCGGCACCGGCTATTCGTCGCTCGGCTATCTGCAGTCGGCGCCGTTCGACAAGATCAAGATCGACCAGAGCTTCGTCCGCGATGCCACGGTTCCGGGGTCGCGCAACGGCGCGATCATTACGGCGATCGTCGCGCTCGCCGAGGCGCTCGAGATGGAGACGACCGCCGAAGGGATCGAATCGCTCGACCAGCTCGACCTCGTCCGCAAGCTCAACGTCAGCCACGTCCAGGGTTATGTCTACAGCAAGGCGGTGCCACAGGACGAACTGCTCGAACATGCCGAGGCGGGATCGTGGACGATCAAGCCCGCGGGGCCGGCGCGCCAGCGCAACGATCGTTTCTCGCTTTTCCGCAAGGTCGGCGCGATCCACGACAACCACCGCTACGCCGTCGTCATCCGTAACCTGTCGACCACGGGCGCCTTTATCGAGGGCATATTGGACGTGCCCGTCGGCACGCGGTTCGTCATCGATTTCGGCGAGGGCCAGCTTGTCACCGCGACCGTCCGCCGGTCGATGCGGCATCAGCAGGGGGTAGAATTCGAACAGACGATGGTCAGCGACGGCAATGGCGGGCTGTGCACGCGGCACCGTGTCTCCCCCTATCTGATCGCCGCCGCGACGCAGCAGACGAGCGCGCTCGCGCTGCCGTCGTTCACGACGACGGGTGACTGGAAAGCGGCCTAGCTAGGGTCCGTACTCAATTGCAGCGCCGTCGAGGTTTGAAGCAAAATGGCCCAGTGCGAGGAGAGAGGCGAAGACATATGTCGATACTTCGAGACTTCTCGACGAAGCAATGGGCCATTTTGATCAAATCCCTTCGGGACGCCCAAATGGCTTCCATCTCGGGTCGAAAGTCGCTTGGAAAGGCAACCAGCCTTCCCGGCGCGTCTTTCGACCCGAGCTGTTCGCCATTTGGGCGCCTCGACGGCGCTGCAATTGAATACGGACCCTAAGGTCCGGAACCCCGTCAGCGCTGAACCGTATTGTCTTCGACCGCCAATGGACGGAGACCGAGATGACCCAGACCAAAATCTTCGCGCGGCTGAAGGCCGATCACGACCGGCACCGCGAACTCCTCGACCGGATCGACGCGACGCAGGGCGACAGCGACGAGCGCCGCTATCTGTTCGAAACCTTCCGCGTCGAGGTGACCGCGCACGCGGCGTCGGAGGAAATGTCGCTCTATGCGACGATGCTCGCGAACCCCGACTTGCGCGACGAGGCGCAGCACAGCGTCGCCGAGCATAAGGAAATCGAGGATTTCCTCACCGAGCTGTACGAGATGGATTTTTCCTCGACGGGCTGGCTCACCCGGTTCCGCACGATGAAGGACCGCTATCTCCACCACATCGACGAGGAGGAGGAAGAGATGTTCCCGCAGGCGGAAAAGGGCCTGTCGGACGCGAAGAAGCGCGAGCTGATCAAGATATTCGAAAAGGAAAAGCCGAAGGAAAAGGCGAAAGCGGCCGAAGAGGAACCATCGAGCGAGCACGCGAAGGCGTGACCGCCCGGCTCGACTTTTGACCCGCGCGCCGCCATAGGCGCGCGCCATGACCGACAGATTCGCCTTTTCGATCGCCGCGACCGACGGCGCCGCGCGCACGGGCGTGATCCGCATGCAGCGCGGAGAGATTCGCACCCCCGCCTTCATGCCCGTCGGCACCGCCGCGACGGTGAAGGCGATGCGCCCCGCCGAAGTGCGCGCGACGGGCGCCGACATCATCCTCGGCAATACCTATCATCTGATGCTCCGCCCTAGCGCCGAGCGCATGGCGCGGCTGGGCGGCCTGCACCGGTTCATGGGGTGGGACCGCCCGATCCTGACCGACAGCGGCGGCTATCAGGTGATGAGCCTGTCGGCGCTCACGAAGCAAAGCGAGGAGGGCGTCGCGTTCAAGAGCCATCTCGACGGCTCGCGCCACATGCTCACCCCCGAACGGTCGATGGAAATCCAGCGGCTGCTCGGCAGCGACATCGTGATGGCGTTCGACGAATGTCCGCCGAACGGCGTCGATGCGAAACGCGCCACGGCGAGCATGGAACGCTCGATGCGCTGGGCGGCGCGCAGCCGCGCCGGCTTCGACGCCGGCGAGGAACATGCCGCGCGGTCGGCGCTGTTCGGCATCCAGCAAGGCTCGCTCGACGAGAAGTTGCGCGCCCGCTCGGCGGCGGCGCTCACCGATATCGGTTTCGACGGCTATGCGATCGGCGGGCTTGCCGTGGGCGAGGGGCAGGAAGCGATGTTCGGCGTGCTCGACTTCGCGCCGGGCCAGCTCCCCGCCGACAAGCCGCGTTACCTGATGGGGGTCGGCAAGCCCGACGATCTGGTTGGCGCGGTCGCGCGCGGGGTCGACATGTTCGATTGCGTGCTGCCGACGCGCTCGGGGCGCAACGGGCAGGCGTTCACCCGGGACGGGCCGATCAATATCCGCAATGCGAAATTCGCCGAAGACCAGGCGCCGCTCGATACGGCATGCGCTTGCCCCGTGTGCACGACCTGGTCGCGCGCCTATCTGCATCATCTCGTCCGCTCGGGCGAAATGCTCGGCGCGATGCTGATGACGCAGCATAACCTGCATTTCTATCAGGATCTGATGCAGGGCATGCGCGATGCGATCGGCGCGGGGACGTTCGCGGCTTTCCAGCGCGATTTCGACGCGCGCTATAAAGATTGATTCAGACGCGCCGGCTCAGTCGAGCTTGCTCAGCAAATCCAGCAAGGATTGGGGAATCGATTCGTCGACGGTCGATTCATACGCGCGGCGCAGGGCGCCATTGACGTCCTGCCCCTTGGCGGAAGGTTTTTTATCCGCGTCCTTTCCGGAGGTCTCGCCGCGGGGCGAACCGGTTTTAGACGACATTATCGGGGCATCCGCTGAACATGGGGCCTTTTGCTAACCGCGCATACACCAAAGAGCAATGGCGCGTTTGTTTCTTCCCCATGAAACTATTTTGCGGCTAAATCGTTCCATAACGTCGAAATATATCGGATGCGGGCGCGGGAGGCACGGCAAACCTGTCCCTTTTTCGGACGCATCATCCCGGTTTCGCCGCTTTCAGGAGGTAAAATATGTCATTGGGTCAGTCGGTTGCGCCGCATCTTCCCTATCTGCGGCGTTATGGCCGGTCCATTTCCGGAAACCAGCAGAGCGGCGATGCCCTCGTCGCGCGGCTGCTCGAAACGCTGGTGGCGAACCCGGGCGCGGTCGATACCGGCGCCGATTTGCGAATCCAGCTCTACCGCATGATCCACGACAATTTCGGGCTGATCGCCCAACAGGCCGCGGCGGAGGACGATGGCACGCTGACCGAGATCGCGATCGCCGACGCGCGGCTGCGTCGCATTCCGTCGCTCGCGCGGCAGGCGTTGCTGCTGACCGCGGTCGAGGGTTTCAGCTTCGAGGACACGGGCCGCATTATCGGCCGCGATGCCGAAACGGTGCGCGCGCTGATCGCCGACGCGACCGACGAGATCGACCGCCAGACGCGCGCGCGCATCCTGATCATCGAGGACGAACCGATCATCGCCATGGACATCGAAATGATCGTCCGCGAACTCGGCCACGATGTCGTTGGCGTTGCCACGACGCACCGCGAGGCGGTCGACGAGGCGCAGAAGCATCAACCCGGGCTCGTCCTCGCCGACATCCAGCTCGCCGACAACAGCTCGGGCATCGAGGCGGTGCAGGAAATCCTGACCGATCTCCAGGTGCCCGTCATCTTCATCACCGCCTTTCCCGAACGGCTGCTCACCGGCGACCGGCCCGAGCCCGCCTTCCTGCTCACCAAGCCCTATCAGCCCGCGACCTTGCGTGCCGCGATCTCGCAGGTGCTGTTCTTCGACGAATCGACGATCCCGGCCTGACGCCGGCGGCGCATCGCCCGGGCCCTTGTCATGCGCCGTCGCGCGGGTGATAGGCGGGGCGATGACACTCGTGGATGTTTCCAGCCGCCAGTCGGCGTTCGACCGGCTCACCGCGCACGCGCCGTTCCTCGCGCGGCTCGCCGACCTCAATCCCGACGATGTCGCGCGCTATCTGAGCGACGGCACCGATGCCGCGTTGGCGGCGGTCGCCGCGCCGGTGGTCGACGACGATATCATGCGCACGCTGCGCCGGTGGCGCGGGCGGCTGGCGCTGTTGCTCGCGCTCGGCGACCTGTCGGGCGAGCATGATGTCAGGGCGACCACCCGGCTTTTGTCGGATTTTGCCGACCGGGCATGCGATGCCGCGCTTGCCGCCGCCTTTGCCGAACGCGTTCCCGGCGAGGCGCCGCGCGGCCTGTCGGTGATCGCGCTCGGCAAGCTCGGCAGCTACGAGCTCAACTATTCGTCCGACATCGACCCGATCCTGATTTTCGATCCCGAAACGCTGCCGCGCCGCCAACGCGACGACCCCGACGAGGCGGCGGTGCGGATCGCACGGCGCATGACCGAAATCCTGTCGGCGCGTACCGGCGACGGGCATGTGCTGCGCGTCGATCTCCGCCTCCGCCCGCATCCCGAAGTGACGCCGATCGTCCTCCCCGAAAGCGCGGCGATTTCCTATTATGAATCCGAAGCGCTCGCGTGGGAGCAGGCGGCCTTCATCCGCAGCCGCGCGTCGGCGGGCGACCGCGCGCTCGGCGAAAATTTCCTCGCGGCGATCCAGCCCTTCATCTGGCGCCGCAGCCTCGATTTCCGCCAGCTCAAGGAAATCGGCGCGATGAGCGACCGGATCCGCGACCATTTCGCGCAAGGGCAGGCATTCGGCCCGGGCTTCGACCTCAAGCGCGGGCGCGGCGGTATTCGCGAGATCGAGTTTTTCGCGCAGGTTCACCAGCTCATCTATGGCGGGCGCGATGCGTCGCTGCGCGTGCCTGCGACGGTCGACGCGCTCGCGGCGCTTGCTGCGGCGGGGCGGATCGAGCCCGAGGTCGCGGCGCGGCTCTCGGGCCATTATTGGGCGCTGCGCCGGATCGAGCACCGGCTGCAGATGATCGAGGATCAGCAGACGCACAGCCTGCCCACGCACGAGGCGGCGCTCGACTGCGTCGCGCGGCTCGATGGCGAGGCGGACGGCGCGGCGCTGCTCGCGGCGCTGGCGCCCGTCGTGACCGATGTCGGCGCCTGCTACGACCGGCTCGTCGTCGAGCGCGCGGTGACGACAGGGTTGCCGCGCGACGAGAACGGCCTTGCGGCGGAGTTGATGGCGGCAGGCTTCGATCCGCCCGATGCGGCGCTGCGCACGATCGCCGAATGGCGCGGCGGCAAGCTGCGCGCGCTGCGCAGCCCCGCGGCGCAGGGCGCGCTCGAAACGGTGTTGCCCGAACTGGTCAAGGCCCTGGGCGCGGCACCCGATCCGCAGGCGACGTTGCTGCGCTTCGACAAGCTCGTCGGGGGCTTGCCGAGCGCGATCAATTTCTTCCACCTGCTCGCAGCGCAGCCCGAACTGGCGAAAATCGCGACGCGCACCCTGTCGCTCGCGCCGACGCTCGCCGAGGCGCTGGGCGCACGCGTCGAGCTGATCGAGGGTCTGATCGACAAGCGCGCGTTCGAGGCGCCGGCGAACAAGGCCGAGCTGCTCGCCGAATGGGCATCAGGCCTTTCGGGGCTCGACTATGAACGGCTGCTCGACCGCGTGCGCGACCGGGTCGGGGAACGGCGCTTTGCCTATGGCGTACAACTGATCGCGGGGGCGAACGACCCGCTGACGATCGCCTGCGGCTATTCCGAACTCGCCGAAGCGGCGCTGCAGGTGCTCGCCGACGCGACGGTCGCCGAGTTCGTCCAGGCGCACGGGCGCGTTCCGGACAGCGAACTCGTCGTGCTGGCGCTCGGACGGCTCGGGGGCAGGGCGCTGACCCACGCGTCGGACCTCGACCTCATCTACCTGTTCACCGGCGATCATCTCGCCGAATCCGACGGACCGCGTCCGCTCGGCGCGACGACCTATTACAACCGCCTCGCGCAGCGCGTGACCGCGGCGATGTCGGTGCCGACCGCGGCGGGCAAGCTCTACGACGTCGACGTGCGGCTCCGGCCGCAGGGTGCGCAGGGCCCGCTCGTCGTCACGCTCGACAGCTTCGAACGCTATCAGCGCGAAGAGGCGTGGACGTGGGAACATATGGCGCTGCTCCGCGCGCGGCCGGTCTATGGCTCGGACGCGGCGAAAGCGGAGGTCGGACGGATCATCGCCGAGTTGCTGACCATTCCCCGCGACCCGGTAAAGCTTGCGGCCGATGCCGCCGACATGCGGGACAAGATCGCCGCGCACAAGCCCGCGAAGGGCGCGCTCGACGTCAAGGGCGGCGCGGGCGGACTCGTCGACCTTGAATTTGCGATGCAGGTGACGCAGCTCGTCAGCGGTCAATGCCACGATCCGAATATCGCGGCGGCGCTTGCGTGCCTGAAGGCAGCGGGGCTCGCCCCGCCCGAGGTCTGCGACGCGCACGGGCTGCTCGCGCGGATGCTCGTGATGCTGCGGCTGACCGCGCCCGAGGGCGAGCCGCCGACCGCCGCGGCGCGACAACTTGTCGCGGCAGCGTGCGGCGAGCCCGGCTGGCCGCAACTGCTTGCCGCGCACGATACGGCGCGGCAGGAGATCGCAAACTGGTGGGCCTCGATTCGGCCCGCCGCCCCCGCACAGCAGGAGACAGGATCATGAGCGGCCCCCAGATCGGCGATGCGACTCCCGCGGTCAGACTTCTCGATGCCGACGGCGCGGCGATCGATCTTGCGGCGATGAAGGGTGCGCCGCTGGTCGTCTATTTCTATCCCAAGGCCGATACGCCGGGTTGCACGACCGAGGCGCAGGACTTCACGCGCCTCGCGCCCGAATTCGCGCATCTGAAGGCGCAAGTCCTCGCGGTATCGCGCGATGCGCCCGCGAAGCTTTGCAAATTCCGCGACAAATATGGCCTCACCGTCCGCCTCGCCTCCGACGAGGATGGCGCGGTGTGCGAGGCGTTTGGTACCTGGGTCGAAAAGCAGAATTATGGCCGCACCTATATGGGGATCGAGCGTTCGACCTTCCTGTTCGGCGCCGATGGCAAGCTCGCCAGAGAGTGGCGCAAGGTGCGCGTGAAGGGGCATGCCGAGGCGGTGCTGGAGGCAGCAAAGGCCCTGTAATGGAAACATTGGGTGACGCCGCCCGCAAGGTGCTGCTGACGCCGGAGCCGCACGACAAGCGCCGCGCGGCGCGCGGCCTCGCGCGGGCGTGGCGACGCGGCGAGCTTGAGCATCGTTGCGATACGGCGATGCCCGACCGGCCCGCCTGGCCGGCGGCGCCCGAACTGCTGGCGCCGAACGCGATGCCCAAGCGCGGCAAGGGCGGGTCGCTACGCGGCCGGATCGCGCTGCTCCACGCGCTCGCGCATATCGAATTCGTCGCGATCGACCTCGCGGTCGACCTGATCGGCCGCTTCGGCAGTGAATTTCCGCGCGCCTTCGTCGACGACTGGATCGCGGTCGCCGCCGACGAGGCGATGCATTTTGCGCTGCTCGACCGCCGACTACGCCAGCTTGGCAGCTTCTATGGCGATCTGCCCGCGCATGCCGGCTTGTGGGAGGCGGCAGAGGTCACCGCCGACGATGCACTCGCGCGGCTCGCGATCGTCCCGATGGTGCTCGAAGCGCGCGGGCTCGACGTCACGCCGTTAACGGTTGAGCGCTTCCGGGCGGCGGGCGACGAGGTTGCTGCAAGGATTTTATCGCGGATTTATACCGACGAGATCCGGCATGTGAGCGCGGGCACAGCGTGGTTCGGCTGGAAGTGCGACGAAAGGGGATTCAACGTCGTCGAAACGTGGCAGACCCTCGTAAAATCGCGCTTTCGGGGGTCGCTGAAGCCGCCGTTCAACGACTCGGCGCGCCACGACGCCGGTTTAACGCAAGAATTCTACGCGCTTATTGCTTCGTAAGGATTGGAACAGCACACAGGCTTCCGCGGGGGATGAGAAATCATCCAAACCTAGAAAACACCGGCGCCAAGGCCCTTTTCCGGACTTTGGCGACATGGCAAACGCGGGGTCGTCGTTTTGATTAACACTCTTCTGGCGCAGAAGTTGCACCAAGTCGCGATTCTCTGTGCGGCAGCATGTTTCGGATTGGCCACGCCGGCCGCCCACGCTGCCGAAACCAGCGCCGATGCCGGCGTTGTCGTTCCCGACGAACCCGATGACGACAGCTTTACCGCTGCTGTTCCGTCGGCCGGCGAAGACAGCGAAGCCCGCGCGATCTTTCAGGCGTGGAAGCGCCTCGACACCGGCCTGACCGCCTCGCTTGGCGTTGCGGTGCCCTCGCGCCGCCCGATCGACCAGATGTCGCTGTCGTCGTCGTACGGCATGCGCGTCCACCCGGTCACCGGCAGGGTCGCGCGCCACAATGGCATCGACATCCCGGCGCCGCGCGGCACCCCGATCTATGCAACCGCCGACGGCATCGTCGGCCGCGCTCAGCGCCTTGGCGGCTACGGCAATTATGTCGAAGTCGAACATGGCAATGCGATCCAGACGCGCTACGGCCACATGTCCTCGTACATCGTGACCCCCGGCCAGTCGGTGAAGCGCGGCGACATCCTCGGTTACGTCGGCTCGACCGGCCGTTCGACCGGCAACCATCTCCATTATGAAGTCCGCATCGAAGGCGCACCGGTCAACCCGATGCCGTTCGTCCGCTCGGACCAGATGGCGATCGCAGCGATCACCGGCAAGAATGTCGCGATGGGCGGTCCCGAATAACGAACTTTCCTGGGTCGGAGAGGAGGGGCGCCAGGCGGGTCACCGTCGAGGCGCCCTTTTTATTTGTGCATAAGGCTCCTATCTAGCGGTCATGGCCACGCAGCTTTCCGATATCACCCTGTCGCCCGCCGCCGCGGCGCGCGTCCGCTGGATTGCGACACGCAAGGGCGACACCGACGCCGCGCTGCGTCTCGCGGTCGATGGTGGCGGCTGTTCGGGCTTCACCTATCGCTTCGGCCTCGCCGAAAGCATCGACGCCGACGACATCGTCACCGAAACCGACGGGGTGAAGCTGGTCGTCGACCCGGTCAGCATCGATCTCGTCCGCGGCTGCATCGTCGATTTCGTCGATTCGCTCGGCGGTTCGTCGTTCAAGGTCGAAAACCCCAATGCGGCCTCGGGCTGCGGCTGCGGTTCCAGCTTCTCGATCTAGAACCAATCATCCATTCCGTTTGTGCTGAGCTTGTCGAAGCACCGTCCTTCTTTTAGGCAGAAGGACAGAGCGGCCCTTCGACAAGCTCAGGGCGAACGGAAAGAGATGTAAGCCCGTGACCCTGAAAATCGCGACCTTCAATATCAACGGGATCAAGGCCCGCCTGCCGCGCCTCGTCGAATGGCTCGAGGAAACGCAGCCCGATATCGCCTGCCTGCAGGAACTGAAATCGAGCGACGAGACGATGCCGACGAAGGAGATCGAGGCGGCGGGCTACGGCTTCCTCTATCACGGGCAAAAGGGTTTCAACGGCGTCGCGATCCTCGCCAGGGGCACGCAGCCGGTCGAGGTGCAGCGCGGGCTCGCGGGCGAGGCCGAGGACGAGCAGTCACGCTATCTGGAGGCCGATGTCCACGGCCTCCGCGTCGGGTGCATCTATCTGCCCAACGGCAATCCGCAGCCGGGGCCGAAGTTCGATTACAAGCTGCGCTGGATGGCGCGGCTGCGCGAGCGTGCGAAATTCCTCCTCGCGTCCGAAATCCCGACGATCCTGACCGGCGATTACAACGTCATTCCGCACGACGACGATGTGTGGGACCCGCGCGTCATGGCGACCGACGCGCTGATGCAGCCCGAATCGCGCGACGCGTGGTTCCGGATGCTCGGTGACGGCTGGACCGATGCGATCCGCAGCCGGCATCCGGCGGGGGGCGTCTGGACCTTTTGGGACTATCAGGCGGGGGGTTGGCAGCGCGACCATGGGTTTCGCATCGATCACCTGCTTTTGAGTCCGGCGCTTGCCGACCGGCTGATCGATGCGGGCGTCGACAAGGATCATCGCGGGCGCGAGAAGGCGAGCGACCATGCGCCGACGTGGGCCATCCTCGACTGACGCTCAGGCGTCGGGATACAGCGTCGTCATCACCCGCGTCGGTTCGAGCGCGTAATGATGCGCGACCGCGCCCGCGATCACGCTTTCGAGGCTGCGCGTCGGCTTGAGGTCGCGCCCCTCGTAGCGCGATGCGGCGCCGAGCCCCGGCCAGTCGGCGGACACCTTGCCGCCCGCCGCCAATGCGCCGCCGAGCAGCATCGCGGTCGATGCCGTGCCATGGTCGGTGCCGCCGGTGCCATTGACCTCGACCGTGCGGCCGAATTCGGTCGCGACGATCACCAGCGTGTCGCTCCACGCGGGACCGAGCCCCGTCTGGAGTGCGCCGACCAGCTGGTCGAGCCCGCGCAATTGCGCCGCGAGCCGGCCGCGCTGGGCGCTGTGCGTGTCCCAGCCGCCGGTTTCGACCATCATCACGCGCGCGCCGTCAGCGGGCAGCATCAGCGACGCCGCGAGCTTGCCGAGGTCGGCGCCGTTGCGGCCGTTGTTGCCGCCGATATCGCTCGCCAGTTCCTGCGTCTTCACCGCGCTGTCCCACAGCGGGTGGAGCAGCGGATCGTTCGCGTACATCGCGGTCAGCCGCGCGATCAGGTCGGCGTCGGCTTGCGGCAGGCGGCTTGGCGCATAGGTTCCGACCTGCACCGTCCCGCGTAGCGCGAGCGGCACCGCGGGGGCGATGGCGATCGCGTCGCGCTCGGCGGCGGGAAGCAGCGTCAGCAGCCGCCCGACCCAGCCGTCGTCGCGCCCGTAGGGCCGCGACCCGCCACCCTCGAGCATATTCTGCCCGTCGAAATGCGACCGGTCGCGATACGCCGTCGCGACGGCATGGGCGAAATGCGCCTGCCTGCCCGTGTAAAGGCCCGCGGTGGTGGTGAGCGCCGGGTGTAGCGTGAACATGGCGTCGAGCTTCGCGCCGCCCGCGGTTTCGTCGGCCAGCGCGCGCCGCGCGGCGGCGAAGGCGGGGTCGCCCGTCGGCGCGACAGTGGCGAGCCCGTCGGCGGCGCCGCGCTGGATGATGAAGACGAGGCGTTTCGGCGTGCCGGCGGCGGCATAAGCGAAACCGGGCAGCGCGCCCGCGGCGGCGACGGTGATCCCCGACAGGATGATCGAACGGCGTGAGAGAATCATCGTCTATCTCCGCAGAAAGGCCGGGCTGGCGAACAGCATCGCGAGACCCTGTCCGGGGCTGTCGGCGCGCGCGATCGCCTGGCTCGTTTCGGGGGTGAGCGCGTCGGCGAGGACGAGCGGGGCGAGCCGGCGCGCGTCGGCACGGTCGCCAATCCGCCCGGCGATCCGGCTCGCGAGTTCGACGCGCTGCATCAGCGCCGCCGATCCCGCCCATGTCGCAACCTTGTCGTCATAGCCCGCGGGTGATCCGGGGCGCCACACCGGCTGACCGAGTTGGGTGAACATCGCAGCGATATTCTGGCGCTCGCCAAGCGCGGGCGCTTTCAGCGCGCGCAGCATCGATACGGTCCAGTCCCACGGCGATTTGAACATCGTCGGAGCCGCCGTCCATGGTTCGGGCGAGGCGATCAGCGTGCGGTAGAGCGAGGGCAGGTCGCCGCCGGTCTTGAGGAAGTCGGCCGAGAGCCGGTCGACCAGTGTCACCGGAGGCTCGTCACCGGTAAAATGACGCGCCAGCTTGGCGGCGATATGTTTCGCGGTCGCGGGATGGACGGCGAGGTCGCGCAGCACCGCTTCGGCCTGCCGGGCACCGCTATCGTCGTACCGCTTGCCAAGGATCGTCTGCGCGCCGGGCTGGTGGAGGCGGTCGATGAACAGCGTCGCGCCGGGCGCCGCGTCGGCGGGCATCAGCCGCTGTCCCGCACCGCGCCCGAGGCCCGCGACGGTCAGGCCGGTGAGCGCCTGGGCAAGGCTCGTCACGTCGGCCTGCGTATAGCCGGTGCGCACGCCGAGCGTGTGCAGTTCCAATATCTCGCGCGCGAGATTCTCGTTGAGCCCCGGCGCCTGCCGGTTGCCGCGATTCCGCACGCGCGTCGCAAACTGGCTGTCGGGGCCGAAGCTTTGCGCCTGATCGAGATAGAGCAACATTGCCGGATGGCGGACGGCGTTGATGAGGAGGTCGGAAAATTTGCCCGTGATATGCGGGCGGATCGCCTCATTCTCGTAATTGCCCGCGAAGCCGACGACGGTCTGCTTGTCCGCCGACACCGCGAAATGATTCGCCCAGAAATGGACGAGCCGCTCGGGAAAGGGGGTCGGCGTTGCGACCGCGGCGGCGAGGCGCGCGCCGGCGGCTTCGGCATAATGGCGGCGGAAACCGGCGCGCGCCATGCGACGCATCGCTTCGGGCATCGCCTCGCCGTCGTCGCGCGTCGCCGCATCGTTCGCCTCGCGGCGCATCGCCTGCCGCTCGTCACGATATTCGGCGTAGGCGGTCGCGATCGCGCCGCGCCCGGCGAGCCCCGCAAGCGCGGGCGGCGCGGGGTCATAGTCGCCGATCTGGCGCGTCAGCCAGGCTTTCGGGTCGTCGATTGCCGGATCGTCGAACCGGCGGCCGAGACCGAAGCGGTTGGCGGCAAGATACTGGACTGCCATGACAAAGCCTTTCCGTGCCTCCAACGCACGATGAGCCGCATTTGTCGCAAAGCTGTCCCAGCGATCAGAGCATTTTGTCGTAGATCTGGTACACGCGGTTGACCTTGGCCCCGATTGCGTCGGCGACGGCGTTCATCCCCTGATTGTCGTCGAGCACCCAGCCGATATCGCCGCGTTCGGTGCCATAATCGCGCACCGCGTCGCGGCGGATATATTCGATCATCATGAAGGCGAGCGTGCTCGCCATGCGGCTGTTCTGCAGCTTCTTCGCCACGCCCATCAGCGGTACGCGCAGGATGCGGCTCTTGGGCTTCCGCAGCCACCAGAGCAGCCGCGCCCAGTTGAAGGGGAGCAACGCCCCGTCCATGTCGATCAGGAGCTGGTTGATGTTCGGCAGCACGATCATGAACGCGACCGGTTCGCCGTCGACTTCGGCGACGCGGATCAGGTCCTCGAACACGATGTCCTTCAGCTTTTTGCCGACATAGGCGATCTCGCTGTCGGTCAGCGGGACAAAGCCCCAATTGTCCGACCAGGCGTCGTTGAGCAGCCCCATGATCAGCGCCGCCTCGGCGTCGAACCGGCGCTTGTCGACCTTGCGGATGCGGATGCGCGCATTCTTGTCGCCCGCCGCGACGATGCGGTCGACCAGCGGCGGAAAGCCGTCGCCGATCGCGACGTCATAGTTGAACAGCTGCTTGACCGGCCGGTAGCCCGTGCCCTCGACCCAGCCGCGATAAAGCGGGCTGTTGTGCCCCATCATCACCGTCGGCCGCTGGTCGAACCCCTCGATCAGCAGGCCGGGTTCGTCCCAGATCGAAATCGAAAGCGGGCCGAGCGAGCGATGCATGCCCTGACCGCGCAGCCAGTCCTCGGCTGCGGCGAGCAGCGCCGCTGCGCTGTCCGCATCCTCGGCCTCGAGCAGGCCCCAGTTGCCGGTGCCGGGACCCATGCCCTGTTCGGCCGGCTGCGCAAGCGCCAGTTCGTCGATATGTGCCGAGATGCGCCCGATCGTGCGGCCGTCGCGGCGCGCGAGGAAGAACTGCGCCTTGCCATGTTCGAACCACGGATTCTTGCCGGGGGTCAGCAGGCCGTACACTTCGCCCTTCAGCGGCGGCACCCACGCCGGATCGCCGCGATTGAGCCGATAGACGAGCTCGACGAACTCGCGCAAATCACCCTTGTTCTTGACCGGGTGGATGGTGATCGGGCCGTCCGAATGTCCGCTCATACTGGTTTCCTGAAATGCCTGACCTATATGTTTGGCGACGCATTAGGGCATAGAAATGGCGCTGGCGACCCGCATTCGGCCATTTTGCTGCCACGAAATCATGATGAAGACACCCGCTATGACGACGATCAATCCCCCCGCCGATCGGATCGCGACTCCCCTTGCGAAGTCGATTGTAAAGACGCCCAAGTCGGCGATCGCCGACGATATGGCGATGATCCGCGCGGCGTCGGAGCTGACGCGCGATCTCGTGCAGCCGAGCGCGCGTATCTACTGGACCGATATGCTGGCTTCGGCTTTTGTCGGCTATGCCGGCATCGCGGCGGCGATCCTTGCGCCCTCGACCGCGTGGATGCTGGTCGCCGCGGTGATTTCGGTCGTTGCGCTCTATCGCGCGGGCAGCTTCATCCACGAACTCACGCATATCCGCAAAAATGCGCTGCCGGGTTTCCGCCTTGGCTGGAATATCCTCGTCGGCGTGCCGATGCTGATCCCGTCGTTCATGTACGAGGGCATCCACAGCCTGCACCACAACCGCACCAAATATGGCACGGTCGAGGATCCCGAATATCTGCCGCTCGCGCTGATGAAGCCGTGGACGGTGCCGTTGTTCGTCGTCGCCGCGGCGTTCGCGCCGCTCGCGCTCGTCTTCCGCTATGCCGTGCTCACCCCGCTGTCGTTCCTGATCCCGCCGCTGCGCCGTGTGGTCGTCGAACGCTATTCGGGGATGATCATCAACCCGCTGTTCCGCCGCAAGCCGCCCGAGGGCGAGTTCCGCGGCCAGTGGGCGTGGCAGGAAGGCGGCGCGTGGGCGTGGTCGACCCTGCTGATCGCCGCGGGCGTCTTCGGCTGGGTGCCGCTGCGCGCGCTCGCCATCTTCGGCGCGATCGCCGCTGCGACGCTCGTGCTCAACCAGATCCGCACGCTCGTCGCGCATCTCTGGGAAAATGACGGCGCGGTGCTGACCGTGACCGGGCAGTTCCTCGACAGCGTCAACGTGCCGCCGCCGGGCCTGCTGCCCGAACTGTGGGCACCGGTGGGCCTGCGCTATCACGCGCTGCACCATCTGCTGCCGGGCGTGCCCTATCATTCGCTCGCCGAGGCGCACCGCCGCCTGAAGGACGCGCTGCCCGCCGATTCGCAATATCATGGCGCGAATTATGACAGCCTGCCGAAGCTGGTGATGAACTTGGTTGCCGGGTCGGCGCGGGGGGCCGCGGCCTGATAGCGCTTCGGGGGGAGCTGCTTTGGGGAGGGAGGCGGACGGACGTGCTACGGTTGCAGCAATTCCGACATATCTGGATTAGCTGTTTCTACGGTCTTTCAGCACCCAGTAGATCCACGCCATAAATGCGGCACCGACGATGGGCGCACCATAATATACGGCTGCAGCCAGCATATCCGTTCGGCACCCATGGTCGGGCACAGGGTCGCCGATTTTAATCTCAATATCGGGGCAAAATGCGAGGTCGCCGAAGATCGTCATGAGCCAGTACACGGCGCAAACAATCAGGAGGCAGAGAACCGCTCCACCGATTTCTTTTGCCGTCTTCAAATCTCGTCTCCGGCCGATTTGTGCGGTGCCAAGACTATCATGAAGCTGAACGTCCGCAATCGGCCGCTAGCTGACGCCGGCCCTATTCTTCGGTTCGGATCAGGATCATCTCGCCGATCAGCGCGAAGAGGATGAACGGCCCCCACGCGGCGAGGAAGGGCGAATAGGCACCCAGATCGCCCATCGCGAGCGCGAAATTGTCGGCGACGAAATAGGCGAAGCCAAGCCCCATGCCGAGGATCGCGCGGATGAACAGCTTGCCCGAGCGCGCGAGGCCGAACGCCGCGACCGCGCCGAGCAGCGGCATCAATATCGCCGATAGCGGGCCCGAAATCTTGTGCCAGAGCACACCCTTGAGCGCGTCGACCGGCCGCCCCGCCGCCTCGAGGTCGGCGATCGCCGACTGCAGCTTCAGGAACGGCAATTGGTCGCCATCGACCTGCGCCAGCGTGAACTGGTCGGGGCGCACGCCCTTGGCCGCGACGATCGTGCCCAGCGGTTCGACCGTGCCCGACCGGCGGATGAAGCGCCGCGCGTTGGTCATCTCCCAGCCCCCCGCGACGGCGCGCGCGCTGTCGGCCGAGAGCATCGACGACAGCACGCCGCCCGTGCGTTCATAGATCGTCACATAGCCGAGGACGATCACCGGACCGCTGGTATCGACCGTCGCCGCGTTGATCAGATTGTCGCCGTCGCGGACCCAGATATTGGTCCGTATCCCGCTGTCTTTGGGGACCTTTTTATATTCGACCTTTTGCCAGGCGCTGAGCGCCGCGGTCGATCGCGTAACGATGCGTTCGTTGAACGCGAAACTGATGCCGGCGACGAGCAATGCTGCGAGGAACAAGGGCGCGAGCACCTGGTGCGCCGACATGCCCGACGCCTTCATTGCGACGACCTCGCTGTTCTGGTTGAGCGTGATCAGCGTCAGGATCGTCCCGAGCAGCACCGAAAAGGGCAGGAAGGTCTCGATGATCTGCGGCATCCGCATCCCGACATAGCGCCACACGTCCGAATCGCTGTTGCCGGCGACCGCGAGAATCTTGCCGCTCTCGCCGAGCAGGTCGAGCGTCTGGAGTATCAGCACCAGCGCGAAGAGAATCGAGAAGGAGCGGACGAGGAACAGGCGGCCGACATAGAGCGCCATCGTCCGCGACGGGAAAAAGTGGAGCTGGTGCATTTAGGTCAGACTCTCCACCGTCCGCGGCTTGCGCTGGAACATCGTGAGCATCGCGCGAATCTTCTGCGCCGCCTTCGCCGCGACGCGTTCGAGCGCGCCGATCGGCTGGCCGCCGGGGACGTGCGCGACGGTGTAATACATCCAGATCGCGAGCGCCGCGAACAGCAGATAGGGTACCCACAGCGCGATCAGCGGGTCGATCGTCCCGCGCGCGCCGAGATCCTCGGCATATTGGTTGATCTTGTGCTGGGTCACCAGCAGCACGATCGACAGGAAGACCCCGAGCGACGAGGTCGACCGCTTCGGCGGGATGGCGAGCGCGACCGCGATCAGCGGGATCAGGAACATCGACATCACCTCGACGATGCGAAAATGGAAATTCGCGCGCGATTCGAGCCGTGTCTGCACCGACTGGTTCCGGTCCTTGCCGGCGACGAACAGTTCGGGGATCGTCATTTCGCGATCGGCGCCCCCGCGCAGGCGGAACGCCTCGATCTTCGGCAGCGGGATCGGCAGGTCGTGATTGTCGAAGGTCAGCACGCGCGGCACCGAAAATTTAGGCGATTCGTGGATCAGCACGCCCTGCGACAGCCTGAGGATGATCGTGTTCGGGTCGTCGGTCGCAAGGAACTGTCCGCGCGCCGCGGTCGCCGAGACGCGCTGGCCGTCCCTGTTGTCGCCGCGCACGAAAATGCCGCGCAAGGACCGCCCGTCGTCGTAGCTTTCCTCGATCCTGAGCGTCATGCGATCGCCCAATTTGGTGAATTCGCCGACCTTGATCGACGCCCCCAATGCTCCTGACCGCAGTTCGAACTGCAGCCCCTCATAGGCGTAGCGGGCGTAGGGCTGGATGAAGCCGACGATCGCGAGGTTGAGCGCCGCGAGCGCGATCGCATAGACATAGGGCATGCGCATCAGCCGCCCGAAACTCATCCCCACGCCCTTCAGCACGTCGAGTTCGCTCGATGTCGCAAGCCGTCGGAAAGCAAGGAGAATCCCCAGCATCAGGCCGATCGGGATGCCGAGCGAGAGATATTCGGGAATCAGGTTGGCGAGCATGCGCCACACGACGCTCACCGGACCGCCCTCGGTCGCGACGAAGTCGAACAGGCGGAGCATCTTTTCGAGCACGAGCAGCATCGCCGACAGGACCAGCGTGCCGAGCATCGGGAAGAAAATGAGCCGCGCGATGTAGCGGTCGATGGCAGGCAGCTTATTCAATCTTTCGTCGCCCCATCACCATGATTTGGCCGCAGTTGTTTCCGATATGCCGATTCAAGGGCGACAGGGACCCGTGTCGGCGCGCGCTTTGCGCTCGCGGACATGGCTATAGCCTCTGGAGGTTTTGAGGTCATGTCGAAAATGTTTCTCGCCGGGATGCTCGCTGCCGGTGCTGCCGGCGCGCTGATCCTGCCGGTTGCGGCGCAGGGTGCGGCGCTGGGGCCGAGCGCGGCCCTCTGCAACAGCAATGCCACCGCCGTCCAGGTCGATGTGCGCGGTTTCAAGGCGCGCACCGGGACGCTGCGCGTGCAGATCTATAGCGCGAACGGCAGCTATCTCGAAAAGCGCAAATGGCTCGAACGCGTCGATGTGCCCGTGTCGCGCGCCGGCACGATGTCGGTCTGCGTCCCCGTGAAGCAGCAGGGCAGCTATGTCATTTCGGTGCGTCACGACATGAACGGCAACGGCAAGTCCGACCGGAGCGACGGCGCGGGCCTGTCGGGCAATCCCGACATGAAGGTCAGCGATTTCATCTTCAAGCGGAAGCCCAAATTGGCGCAGGTCAGTTTCGCGGTCGGCGGCGCCACCAAGCGCGTGCCCGTCGTGCTGAACTACGTCAACGGGCTGTCCTTCGATCCGGTCGAATAAGGCGATATATGGCCAGCGTTGCGCTCCTTTCGAATCCTCGCTCGACGGGCAACCGTGCCCTGTTGCCGCGGGTTCGCGAATATTGCGCCGCGCATCCCGACATTTTTCACTATGAAGTCGAGGACGTCGACCAGATCGGCGAGGCCATTCGCACGATAGCGATGGTCAGCCCGCGCATCGTCGTGATCAACGGCGGCGATGGAACGGTGCAGGCTGCGCTGACCGAACTTTATTCGGGCGGGCATTTCGGCGGGTCACCGCCGCCTGTCGCGGTGCTCCCGAACGGAAAGACCAACCTCATCGCGCTCGACCTCGGCGCCGCGGGCGACCCGATCAAGGCGCTGCAGCGCGTGATCGATCTCGTCGAAACCGGCCGGCTCGAAGATCATGTGATCGAACGTCAGCTCATCTCGCTCGACAGCGGCGGCGACGCGCGGCCGGTGCTCGGCATGTTCCTCGGCGGCGCCTATCTCGCCGACGTGATGCTCTATTGCCGCAACCGCATCTATCCGCTTGGCCTGCCGAACGGGATTTCGCATTTTCTGGCGGCGATCCTCGGCCTGTTCGCCATGCTGTTCGGCCTCGGCGGCGGGCGCCTGCCACCCAAGCCCGAACCGATGACGGTGTCGCTGATCCGCCAGGGCGAGTTCAAGGGCAAATTCTCGCTGCTGATTGTGACGACGCTCGAAAAGCTGCTGCTCAGCATCCGTACCAACGACAGCGCGGGCGAGAGCGGGCAGATGAAATTGCTCGCGGTCGAACGCGGCTTCGGCGCGCTGGTTCGCATGCTCGGCGCGACGTGGCGCGGGACGCTGGGGCAGCGCCAGCTCGACGGGGTGCATTTCCAGCAGGGCGACGAAATCCGCATCGAGGGCGACCGGTCGAACGTCATCCTCGACGGCGAAATCTTCCAGGCGAAGAACGGCATGCCGATCATCCTGACCTCGACGCAGCCGGTTCCCTTCCTGCGCCTTGCCGCCTGAGCGCCGCATGGCCGCCCTGTCCGAACTTGTCCGCGAAGAAGTCGCGATCCCGGTCGATCCGCGTGTCGCCGCGATCGCGGCGGCGATCGCGGCACAATATCCCGGCAGCGCGCGCGCCGTCCTTTTTTATGGCAGTTGCCTGCGCGAGAGCGAACTCGACGGGCTGATGCTCGACTTCTACCTGATCGTTTCCGATTACAGCGATGCCTATCCGAAGCGCTGGATGGCGTTCGCCAACCGGCTGATCCCGCCGAACGTCTTTCCGTTCCAGCACGGCGGGCTGATCGCCAAATATGCGGTGCTCAGCGAGGCCGATTTTCACCGCCTGAACGGCCCCGAGACCCGCAATGTGTCGGTGTGGGCACGTTTTGCCCAGCCGTCGCGGCTGGTGTGGGCGGTCGATGATACCGCGCGCGATCGCGCGATCGCCGCGGTGTCGCGCGCCGCCCCGACGCTGCTCGCGGCCGCCGGATCGATCGACGGCGAGGCGCCGCTCGACTGGTGGCGGCGCGCCTTTTCGCTCACCTACTCGGTCGAACTGCGCGCCGAACGGACGAGCCGCGCGCAGTCGGTGGTCGACACCGACGCCGGACGCTACGAGCGGTTCAGCATCCCCGCGATGGCGGCGATCCCCACGGGCGCGCGGCGCGGCGGCTGGGCGCGGCGGCGGCTCGAGGGCAAGGCGCTCAGCATCGCACGGCTAGCGAAAGCCAGCCTGACCTATGCCGGCGGCATCGATTATCTGGCGTGGAAGATCAATCGCCACGCGGGGACGAAGATCGAGATCAAGCCCTGGCAGCGCCGCTGGCCGCTCGTCGCCGCGCTGACGCTGGTGCCGCGCCTGATAAAGGGCGGCGCGATCCGCTAAAATCGAGGTTCAGCTAGCGAGCCGCTGCCCTTCGGGCCGGGGTTCGCCGCTGCGCCGGATCGCCTGATCGAGCGCGCTGAGCGTAAAGGGTTTGCGCAGCACGTCATGATCGCCGAAGGCGGCATCTTCGCTGGCATCACCGGCATAACCCGTCACGAACAGCACCGACAGCTCGGGCCAGCGCTGCTTCAGCTGCGCGACCATTTCGGGGCCGGTGAGTTCGGGCATCAGCACATCGGAGAGGATGAGGTCGAATCCGCCCTGTCCCTCGGCCAGCCGCCCTTCGACCATCGCCTCGGCTTCGAGCGGGTTGCCGCACGCGACCGCGGTATGACCAAGCTCGCTGACCGCATCGACCGTGGCGGCGAGCACGCGTGCGTCGTCCTCGACCACGAGGATGCTGAGCGCGTCGGCGGGCGTGTCGGAGCCGGCGTCCTCGCCGGGCAGCGTTTCGGTGGCAACATCGACCTGTGGCTGCGCGACGGGCAGCAGCATCGCGACGCTCGTGCCTTCGCCCTCGGTCGATGCAACCTGTACCTCGCCGCCCGACTGGCGGCAAAAGGCGAAGACCTGGCTCATGCCGAGCCCGGTGCCCTGGCCCGCGGGCTTGGTCGTATAGAAGGGATCGAACACGCGTTCCAGCACCTCGGGCGACATGCCGCAGCCGGTGTCGATCACCTGCACCGCAAGCGCCGCCGACTGGCTTTCGCCGTCGTCGAGCGTCCGGATCGTCAGCGAGCCATGGCCGTTCATCGCGTCGCGCGCATTGACCGCGAGGTTGAGCAGCGCGTTTTCGAACTGCTGGCGGTCGACCCAGCAGGCGAGCCCGTCGGCGTTCAGGTCGAGCGTCAGCGCGATGCGGTCGCCGATCGTGCGTTCGATCAGCTGGGCGAAACTCGCGATGCACTCGTCGACCGGCGTCATCTCGGGGCGCGCGGGCTCCGAACGCGCAAAGGTCAGCAGCCGCCGTGTCAGGTCGGCGGCGCGGTTGGCACCGTCGAGCGCGTTGACGAGGTGGCGCTGCGCCTTTTCGGGGGTGCCGGGCAGCCAGCGCTGTGCGAGCTCGAGCCCGCCGACGACGACCGCGAGCATATTGTTGAAGTCGTGCGCGATACCGCCGGTCAGTTGCCCCACCGCTTCCATCTTCTGCGCCTGACGGAGTTGCGATTCGGCGGTCTCGCGCTCGGTCATCTCGCTGCGCAGCGCCTCGTTCGCGTGCGCGAGTTCGGCGGTCCGTTCCTCGACCGCCGCTTCGAGCTGCATGGCCCGGTCGCTTTCGACGAGCTGTTCGCGCCGCGCGAGGCGCCGTTCGCCCTCGGCGCGGATCAGCGAGAAGGTCGCGCCGATCGCGATGACAGCCGCGGCTGCGCCGAGCAAAGAAAAGAGCAGGATCGCCTGGTTGAGGCTGGCGCGGTCGGCGGCGGCAAGCCGGTTCCGCTCGCGGAGCAGCGCGCGTTCGTTTCCGATGATTTCGGCGAGCAGCTTGTCGATCCGGCCGAGGCCCTCGCCCTTGCCCGCGGCATAAAATTTCGAGATTGCGGCGACGGTCTGGTTATAGTTCGCGCTGAGCGCCGCATCGCCGAGCTGGGCGCCGCGGCTGTCCATTTCGCGCGTCAGCTGTTCGACCAGCGCGATCTGTTTGGGGTTGTCGCGGACATTGCGCCGCAATTGCGTCACGAACTGCCGCGCGCGGCCCCATTGATATTCATAGACGCGCCCGTCCTCTTTCTGCAGGCCGACCGCAAAGCGGCCGAGCGCTGCTTCGGCGCGCGCGATCGCGGCGTCGACCGATCGCGTCTGCGAAATGACCTCCATGCTCTGCGTCTGCCAGCCGAGTGAGCGGTCGTAATTGTCGTTGGCGCGCGCGAGCAGCAGCACGAGCGCCCCGACCACACCGGTCAGGATCGCACCGAGGACGATCGTCAGCCAGAAGCGGATACGCTCCCGCCGGCCGTCATTTTCGCTATCGCCATCCCTCTCGAACACGCGCATCTCTTACCGGACAAGCGCGGCGCCGCAAAGCGCCGAAGCCGCCGCTGTTCTAACACCGCTTCAACTCGCCCCGAAAAGGAATCCGCTGGTCGGCGGATGGCCTCGGTTCAGCCGATAATGCCGACGCGCTGGCCCGCGCGCTCGAACCGGCCGAGGATTTCGCCAACCTGTTCAATACTATGTTCGGCGCACAGCGAGCAGCGCAGCAAGGTCATGCCGGCGGGGGTCGCGGGCGGGCGCGCGAGATTGACATACAGCCCCTCCTCAAGCAGCGCTTCCCACATCATCGCGCCGCGTTCGAGGTCGGGCATGATCACCGCGATGATCGCCGACTGCGGCTCTTCGGTGCCGAGCTGGAAACCCAGATCGCGCAGCCCTTTGTGCAAAACCTTCGAATTTTCCCACAGGTGCGCGCGCTTGTTCGACCCGTGCATCAGCTTGCGGATGCTCGTCGCGGCGGTCGCGACGACGCTCGGCGGCAGCGAGGCCGTGAACACATAGGGGCGGCAGACGAGCCGCAATATCTCGAACTTCGGATGGTTCGACACACAGAAACCGCCGACGGTGCCGACGCTCTTGCTGAAGGTGCCGATGACGAAGTCGACGTCGTCGAGCACGCCCTGCGCTTCCGCGACGCCGCGGCCATTCTCGCCGATGAAGCCCATCGAATGCGCTTCGTCGACCAGCACCATCGCGCCGGCTTCCTTCGAAACGCGGATCATTTCCTTGAGCGGCGCGACGTCGCCGAGCATCGAATAGACGCCCTCGAGCACCACAAGCTTGCCCGCTTCGGGGGGCAGGCGCTTCAGCCTTTTTTCGAGTGCTTCGACGTCATTGTGGCGAAAGGCAACGATTTCGGCGTTGCCCATCGCGCAGCCGTCATAGATCGAGGCATGGCTGTCGATGTCGAGGATGACATAGTCGCCCTTGCCGGCGATCGTCGAAATGATGCCGAGGTTCGCCTGGTAACCGGTCGAAAACACCATGGCATGGTCCATGGCGTAAAATTCCCTGAGCGCGTCCTCGCACTCCTTGTGGCCCTGATAGGTGCCGTTGAGGACGCGGCTGCCGGTGGTGCCGCTGCCGAACTTGTCGAGCGCGTCCTTGCCCGCGGCGATGACATCCTCGTCGAAGGTCATGCCCATATAATTATAGGTGCCGAGCAGGATCGTCTCGCGCCCGTTGCAGATCGCGACGGTCGGCGAGATCACTTTTTCCATCACCAGATTATAGGGATCGGTGACCCCGGTCGCGAGCAGCTGCTCGCGCTGCTGGATCAGCGGGTCGAATTTCGAGAAAAGATCGGTCATCGCGGTATCAGCCCTGCAGTTTCTCGACCGCGGCGACCAACTGGCCGACGGTTTCGATCTCGGCCTGCATGTTCATGCTGATGATGATGTCGAACGTATCCTCGACCTCGGCAACGAAATCCATCACCGTCAGGCTGTCCCATTCGAGGTCGCCGGCAAAGGTGGTGGCGTCGGTCAGCTCGACGCCCTTCTTGTTGAACGGGGCAATCAGCCCTAAAATCTGGTCGCGCAGGGCGGTGCTCATGTGATGCGTCCCATATGGAAAAAAGTTGCGTGCGGCATGCCGCGAAGGCTTCCGATTGGCAAGCGAATGCGGCGGGAACAGGGCAGCATCTTGCCGCTGACGGGACTTCATGGCATCCCCGTGACGGGTCGCCAGCAGGGGCAGCTTGGCATGGATAGCGCAGAAACAACGACATCGCCCGAACGGCCGGCGATTTCCTTCCCGCCGAACGCGGTGCACCTCGTGCGCACCAACCAGCAGATCACGATGCAATTGTCGCAGATGGCCGACCAAAAGGCATCGATCCTGATGGGCGCGACCTTTGTCGTCTTCACGCTCGCGATCGGGCAGGCGCGCTCAGGCGGCGGCGCGCTGGCAATGCCGCTCGCTATCCTCGCGACCTTTTCCTTCCTGTCGGCGCTGCTCGCGGTGTCGGCGGTGCTGCCGCGCGTCGGCAAGGCGCCGCCCGTCGTCTACAAGGATGGCAAGGACCACAGCAACATCCTCTTCTTCGGCCGCTTCGAACAGATGGACGAGGATGAGTTCATCGACACGGTAAAGGCGCGCCTGCGCACCGAGGAAGATCTGTACGAGACGATGCTGCGCGATACCTACCAGAATGGCGTCGTGCTCGCGCGGCGCAAATATCGCTATCTGGCTTATGCGTACCGGCTGTTCGTCGTCGGGCTGACACTGACCTTCATCGCGTTCGGGGTCGAGATGGTCGGGATGTGGCGGGGATGAAATAGAGCCGTCGCCCCAGCGAAGGCGGGCGCGACGAATATATTGTTGCCTTTCTGCCACCCCCCCCATCAAATAACCCGCCGCCGCCGCGCTGCACTTGAACCGTAACATTCGTGCGCCTATCCGGGCCGGCTATGCTGCATCAGGCTGCCCCTTTGACCGCGGAAACACCGCCGGGCCTCCGCGCCGAATTTCGCGCGACGCTGGCACTCGCCGTGCCATTGGCGGCGGCAAACCTGCTGCAAATGCTCGTCCACGCGATCGACGTGATCTTCGTCGCACGGCTTGGCGACGCGGCGCTCGCCGCCTCGTCGCTCGGCGTCGCGATCTTCGGCCTCCTGCTGTGGACCGGCTCGGGGCTCGTCGGCGCATCGGCACCGCTGATCGCCGCCGAGCTCGGGCGCCGCAAGCATGCGGTGCGCGAGGTGCGCCGCACCGTGCGCATGGCGCTGTGGCTCAGCGCGCTGGTGGCGATCCTCTTCATGGGCGTCTGCGCCGCGGGCGGGCCGATCATGCTCGCCACCGGGCAGCCGGCCGAAACCTCGGCGCGCGCTGCGGGCTTCCTGCTGATCCTGATGTGGGGCATGTTCCCGATGATCGCGGCAGCGGTGCTGCGCATCTTCGTCTCGGCGCTCGGGCGGCCGACGATCGCGACCGCGATCACCTTCGGCGCGCTGTTCGTCAATGCGCTCGGCAACTGGGTGCTCGTCTTCGGCCATCTCGGTATGCCCGCGCTCGGCCTCCACGGCTCGGCGATCTCGAGCGTGATGACCAGTTTCCTGATGCTGCTCGCCTATGTCGTCGTCATTCAGAGCGACCGGCGGCTGCGGCGCTATCATCTGTTCGGCAACTGGTGGCGGTCCGAATGGACGCGCTTTTTCGACATGCTGCGCATCGGCACGCCGATCAGCCTGACGATTCTCGCGGAGGCGGGGCTGTTCACCGGCGCCGCTTTCCTGATGGGCCGCATCGGCGAGACCGAATTGGCGGGGCACACGATCGCGCTCCAGGTCGCGGCGCTCGCCTTCCAGATTCCCTTCGGCGTCGCGCAGGCGGCGACGATCCGCGTCGGGCTGGCCTATGGCGCGCGCAGCCACCGCGGTATTGCGCATGCGGGGCAGGCGTCGCTGGTGCTCGGTATCGGCTTCATGGGGCTGACCGCGCTCATCATGTGGCTTTTCCCGTCGCTCGTGCTGTCGATCTATGTCGACGTCGATGCCGCGCGCAACGCCGCGCTCGTCGGCTTCGCGATGCAGTTCCTCGTCGTCGCCGCCGCCTTCCAGCTCTTCGACGGGGCGCAGGCGGTGGCCGCGGGGGTGCTGCGCGGATTGCAGGATACGCGCACCCCGATGATCATCGCGATCTGCGGTTACTGGATCGCGGGTTACGGCACCGCAATCTATCTCGGTTTCTGGACCCCGCTCGCCGGAGTCGGCGTGTGGATCGGGCTTGCGGTGGGATTGGTCGTGGTCTCGGCGGTGCTATTGCTCCGCTGGCAGATGCGCGCGCGCCTTGGCCTGCTTCCGGCCTGACGCAAAAACTTCGCACGAATCTTGTAGCGCGGCGCTTGACGCCTATCTGACTCCCACCCATATGGCCGACTGTTAGCACTCGCACCCTGTGAGTGCCAAACGACATCATTTCCATCTCTGGAGGGATTTCCATGCAATTTCGTCCGCTGCACGACCGCGTGCTTGTTCGCCGTATCGAAGCCGAAGAAAAGACGGCTGGCGGCATCATCATCCCCGACACCGCCAAGGAAAAGCCGCAGGAAGGCGAAGTCGTCTCGGTCGGCACCGGCACCCGCGCCGATGACGGCAAGGTGACCCCGCTCGACGTCAAGGCGGGCGACCGCATCCTGTTCGGCAAATGGTCGGGCACCGAAGTCAAGGTCGACGGCGAAGAGCTGCTGATCATGAAGGAATCGGACATCCTCGGCGTCATCGCCTGAGCGATTTCATCGAATCACAAGTAAAGTTGCGCAGTTTTCTGCGCCTTTTTTGAAGGAACAAGCCCATGGCTGCCAAAGACGTAAAATTCAGCCGCGACGCGCGTGAGCGCATTCTGCGCGGCGTCGACACCCTCGCCGACGCGGTGAAGGTCACCCTCGGCCCCAAGGGCCGCAACGTCGTGATCGACAAGAGCTTCGGCGCGCCCCGCATCACCAAGGACGGCGTCACCGTCGCCAAGGAAATCGAACTCAAGGACAAGTTCGAGAATATGGGCGCCCAGATGCTGCGCGAAGTCGCATCGAAGGCGAACGACAAGGCCGGCGACGGCACCACCACCGCGACCGTTCTCGCCCAGGCGATCGTGCGCGAAGGCATGAAGTCGGTTGCCGCCGGCATGAACCCGATGGACCTGAAGCGCGGCATCGACCTCGCGGTCGGCAAGGTCGTCGAAACGATCAAGGCGCAGTCGAAGCCCGTTTCGGGCACCGCTGAAATCGCACAGGTCGGCATCATCTCGGCCAATGGCGACAAGGAAGTCGGCGACAAGATCGCCGAAGCCATGGAAAAGGTCGGCAAGGAAGGCGTGATCACCGTCGAGGAAGCCAAGGGCCTCGATTTCGAACTCGACGTCGTCGAAGGCATGCAGTTCGACCGCGGTTACCTGTCGCCCTACTTCATCACCAACCCCGAAAAGATGCTCGTCGAGCTTTCGGATCCGTACATCCTGATCTTCGAAAAGAAGCTGTCGAACCTCCAGTCGATGCTTCCGATCCTCGAAGCCGTGGTACAGTCGGGCCGTCCGCTCCTCATCATCGCCGAGG